>Ga0209025_1000134_pt1 | contig 194505 bp, 152 predicted proteins | sample AraplaMF_Col_mLB_FD_184256 | JGI IMG/M metagenome (GOLD analysis project Ga0209025, IMG submission 184256) | Arabidopsis root microbial communities from the University of North Carolina, USA - plate scrape MF_Col_mLB (SPAdes) (version 2) | ecosystem: Host-associated > Plants > Roots >...
ACCTTCTACCTGCACCTGAAGGAATGCGAGTTCCGCTTCAATCATCGCCATGACAACCTCTATCTGGCGACCCTCAAGTTGCTACGATCGAACCCCCTCTGAGGGCTCGTTTGCTTCCTAAGACCCTTGAAAAAGGGGGCAGGGGGGATTCGCTTTCGCTCCAATTCGCCGCGCAACAAGCAAAAGCAAATCCCCCGCGCGAGCAGGCACGGTCTTGCTTCGAGCCTCCGCAGCGCGCAGCCCCCTTTTTCAAAGGGGGCGAATTTCAGCGGCCTGAACAAGCTCGCATCAGATTGCGGCCTTTGCTGTTCCCCCTTTGCAAAAGGGGGGCAGGGGGGATTCGCTTTTCGTTCCAAGTCGCCGCGCAACAAGCAAAAGCAAATCCCCCGCGCGAGTAAGTACGGTCTTGCTTCGTGCCTTCGCAGCGCGCAGCCCCTTTTTCAAAGGGGGCGAATTTCAACGCCCTGAACAAGCTCGCATCAGATTGCGGCCTTTGCTGTTCCCCCCCTTTGTAAAAGGGGGGTAGGGGGGATTTGCTTTTCGTTCCAAGTCGCCGCGCAACCTGCAAAAGAAATTCCCCGCGCGAGCAGGCGTAATCGCGCCTCGTGCATTTCGAGGCGCGCAGCCCCTTTGTCAAAAGGGGCGAATTTCAGCGCTAAGGTGCTGGCCCGCTCTGCGCGAGCATCGTTCGCACAGATCGTTAATGCCTCGACCCCTACGTGCATGCACAACGCAACAACTCACCCACCCGTCAGGAAATTCTGAAACACCTCGCCCACATCGCTCGGCTTTTCCATATGCAGGTGATGCGTCCCCGGCAAGATGTGCAACTCCCCCTGCCGCAACAGCGCCGCGCGTTCGCGGCGCAAGGCATCGGGCATGTAGCTCTGCGCCGGGTCGGCCCAGATCATGCAGGTGGGGCATTCGATCGCGCGGATCAGCGAGCGCATCTGGCCCTCGCTCATGCGCAACGCCGAGGTCAGGGTCAGGCGCGGGTCGCTGCGCCAGGCGTAGCCGCCTTGCTGGTGTTCGCTGCGCACCGGCGCGATCCCGCGTTCGACCAACAAGCGCGCGACCGGTTCGCTCAGATCGTTCGCGGCCATGCGCACCTTCACCGCGCTGGCGATATCGGGAAACACGCGCAACTGCTTGCCGGCGGACGCGGCCAGGCCGGCGAAGGCCTCGCGCAGGCGGGTGCCGACGCGTTCCTCGGATTCGGCCAGCGAACCCAGCGCTTCGATCAGCAGCAGTTTCTCGACCCGCTGCGGCACCGCCGCGGCGACGAAGCTCGAGGTCGCGCCGCCGAGCGAATGGCCGAGCAGATGGAAGCGCTCCCAGCCCAGCGCATCGGCGATCGCCAGCGCGGTGCGCGCGGCGGTGACCAGGGTGTATTCGGCGGACACCGGCAGATGCGCACTGGCGCCGTGGCCGGGCAGGTCGGGCGCGACCAGATCGTAGCCGCCGAACCACGGCGACAGCGGCACGAAGCTGGCGGCGTTGTCGAGCCAGCCGTGCAGCGCGAGCAGCTTGGGCGCGCCGGCGTTGCCGTTGCGCAGCCCGCTGATGCGTCCGAACGCGGTGTCGACGACGAATTCCTGCATTGCGGCCATCCATCCAGTCCTGTCAGCGAAATTGCGTCGGCGAAGTCGTATCGGCACGGCCCGATCCCGAGCGCGGCGCCTCATCAAAGCATGCGCGGACAAACGCGCCCATCGGCCCGCGCCGATTTTGCCAAATCCATGCGCCGAATTCGTGGCGACGCGGACGAAGCCGCCGCGCTCGCGCTCAAGCCGCGAGGTCGTCCCAGTGCGCGAGTTCGCGTTCGATCACGCCGGCCAGGGCCGCGGCGTGGCCGGGCGCATCGTTGAGGCAAGGGATGTAGCGCAGCTCGCCGCCGCGCGCGGCGAATTCCTCGGCCAGCATGATCGCGACTTCCTCCAGGGTTTCCAGGCAGTCCACCGCGAAACCCGGCGCGATCACGTCGACCCGGCGCACTCCGCGCGCGGCCAGCGCGGCCAGGGTGTCGGTGGTCGACGGTTCTAGCCAGCGTTCGCGGCCGAAGCGCGATTGGTAACTCAAGGTCCAGGCATCGTCGGGCAGGCCCAGCGCCTGCGCGATCGCCTGCGCGCTGGCTTCGCAGTGAAGCGGATAGGGATCGCCGGCCGCGGCGAAGCGCTGCGGCAAGCCGTGGAACGACATCAGCAGGTGCTCGCCCATGCCGTGCACGGCGCGATGGCGGCGCACCGAGTCGGCGACCGCCGCGACCCAGTCCGGATCGAGGTGGTATTCGCGCACCATCCGCGACGACAGGCCCGGCACGGCCTCGAGCACATCGCCGACCGACGCGGTGGTCGAGGTCGAATACTGCGGATACAGCGGCAGCGCGAGCACGCGGCGCACGCCCTGGCGTTCGAGATCGAGCAGCAACTGCTTCCACGACGGCTTGCCGTAGCGCATCGCGTGCAACACGCGCACTCGCGGCAATTCGCGTTGCACCGCCTCGGCCAGGCGCCGGGTGTGCACCGCCAGCGGCGAGCCTTCCGGCAGCCAGACGCTGGCGTACTTGTGCGCGACCTTGCCGCTGCGCAGCGGCAGGATCGCGAAATGCAGCAGCGGGCACCACAGCCAGCGGCTCATGTCGACGACCCGGCGGTCGTGCAGGAATTCGGCCAGATAGCGCCGCACCGAGGCGGTGTCGGGCGCGTCGGGCGTGCCGAGATTGACCAGGACCACGGCCGTATCGGCGGTGGCGGGAGTGTCGTGAGCGGCGATGCTGGCGGGGGCGGGCATGCGCATAGGATGACATTCGCGATGGTGACGGCGAAATGTTTGCCGGATCGAATGTTCCGATGGCCGCGATAGTCCGCCGCGATCGCTCGCTGCCGTCGCCGATGATCGCGCCGTCGCCGACGGCCTCGGCGATGGACGTGGCCGCGCATCGCTACAATGCGGCGGTCGTGCAGGCGTTCGCCGATTCCGTGGCGATTCATCGCGTGCTTACTAGCCTGAACCAACCGTCGTCGTTGCGGTTACCGTGATGGCTGCCGTCCATCCATTGCCCAGTTGCGCATCACCGCCGGAGTCCGCCATGTCCCGATCGCTGCCCCGCGTCCTGAGTCTGAGTCTCGCCCTGAGCCTGGGCCTCGCCGCCACCTCCGCCGTCGCCGGTCAGACCGAAGACCAGCGCGCCCGCGACGCGGTGCGGGTGCTGGCCGATATCCAGCAGATTCCCGAATCCGCGATTCCCGACAAGCTGTTCGACGAGGCGCGCGCCATAGTCGTGGTGCCCGACACGCTCAAGATCGGGCTGGTGTTCGGCGGTCGCCGCGGCCATGGTCTGGTCTCGGTCAAGAACCCCGACGGCACCTGGTCCAACCCGAGTTTCGTCAAGATCACCGGCGGCAGCGTCGGCTTCCAGGCCGGCGTGCAGTCCTCCGACATCGTGCTGGTGTTCCGCGGCGATCGCGGCCTGGACTCGATCGTCAACGGCAAGGTCACCCTCGGCGCCGACGCCAGCGTCGCCGCCGGCCCGGTCGGGCGCACCGCCGCGGCCGCCACCGACGGTCAGCTCAAGGCGGAAATCTGGTCGTGGTCGCGCGCGCGCGGCCTGTTCGCCGGCATCGCCCTCGACGGCGCCGCGCTGTCGATCGACGACGACGCCAACCAGGCGGCGTACGGCGAAGGCAATACGCCGCGGATGATCTTCGAGGGCCGCGCCACCGGCCAGCCGTCCAACGCGGTGGTCGATTTCCGCGACCGTCTGGAAGAAGCCAGCGCCGCCGCGCGCGCGCATCGCACCGCCGAAGAGCAGCGTCCGGCGCTGGGCGCGACGGTCTATCCCGAGCCCGGGGTCGCGCCGGCCGCCACCGCCGCGCCCGCGCAGGCCGCGCCGGTGCAGGCGCAGCCGGCCCAGACCCAACCGGCACAACCGCAGCCGCAGGCGTTCGAGAACGTGCCGGCGCCGCCCAATCCGGCCAAGGTCGAACCGCTGCCCTGAGCCCACGCTGCTGTCATCCCGGGCGCGCCGCCGATCCGGCCGCGCGCCCGTTCAGGCGTTTTTCCGGCCCCGATCGCGCCAGCTATGCCGACCACCAAACCGGCCACCATGCCGAATCGGGCGTTCGGGCATACAGGACCTTCGCCACATTGGCTTAAGAGCGGTTGCGGTATCCTTGCTGTCTTCATCATTCAGCAGCGAGCAACGTCATGGGCGCCTGGGGCATTGGTCATTGGATCGTCGTGCTCGTGATTGTTCTGCTGGTCTTCGGCACCAAGCGCCTGGGCAGCGTGGGCAAGGACCTCGGCGACGCGGTCAAGGGTTTCAAGAAAGGCATGCAGGACGACGACAAGCCGTCCGCGCAGTTGCCCAACGATGCCAACCGCACCGACTCCACCACCAGCAGCACGCCGTCGCAGTCGCGCGACAACGAGCAGAACCCGCGCTGAGCCCGGGCTGTTGCGCCATCCGCATCCCTCGCCTGGCAGACGCGCATGTTCGACATAGGCTTCTCGGAAGTCTTCGTAATCGCGATCGTGGCCTTGATCGTGCTCGGTCCCGAGCGCCTGCCCAAGGCGGCGCGGTTCGCCGGGCTGTGGGTGCGGCGCGCGCGCGCGCAGTGGTACTCGGTCAAGTCCGAACTCGAGAACGAGCTGGCCGACGAGGAGCTCAAGCGTAGCCTGCGTCAGGCCCAGGCCGACCTGCGTGATGCGCAGAGCCAACTGCGCGACAGCGGTCAGGCAATCCGCAACGAAGTCGACGATATGAACCGCCGCATCGCCGCGCCGGTCGCGACCGCCACGGCGGCCGCCGATCCGGACCCGGCGGCGACGCCGGAGCCGGTGTACGGCTCGGCCGACCCGGTCAATACCGCGCATCCGGCGCCTGCGCTCGATGCGCCAGCGCCGGCGCCGGCGCCGCAAGCGTCGCCGATCGACGCGCCGCCTACTCACGACTACCAGCACGACTACGCCGGCGCAGCCCAGCCCGACTACCGCCCGGCCGCGCCCAACGCCCCCGCGACCCCGCCCACCGCGAGCGATGCCGATGAGCGACGCTGACCACGGCGTGCCGGGCGAGGAAGCCTCGGCCGAGCCGCGTCTGCTCGATCACCTGATCGAACTGCGCGCGCGCCTGCTGCGCGGGGTGACCGGGTTGGTGATCGTGTTCCTGGGCCTCTTGCCGTTCGCCAACAAGCTCTATCACTACCTGGCCACGCCGCTGCTGGCCAAGCTGCCGGCCGGCAGCCAGCTGATCGCGGTCGAAGTGGCCTCGCCGTTCTCCGCGCCGCTGAAGCTGGCGTTCTTCGCGGCGCTGATGATCTCGATGCCGTGGCTGCTGTTCCAGGCCTGGGCGTTCGTCGCGCCGGGCCTGTACAAGCGCGAGAAGCGGCTGGCGCTGCCGCTGCTGGCGTCGGCGCTGGTGCTGTTCTACGCCGGCTGCGCGTTCGCGTTCTTCCTGGTGCTGCCGTCGGTGTTCGGTTTCCTGGTCAAGATCACCCCGACCGGCGTGTCGATGATGACCGACATCAACGCCTACCTGGATTTCGTGCTGATCCTATTCCTGGCCTTCGGCATCAGCTTCGAAGTGCCGGTGGCGCTGGTGATCCTGGCGCTGCTGGGCTGGGTCACCCCGGCTCAGCTCAAGGAAGGTCGCGGTTACGCGGTGGTCGGCATCTTCATCGTCGCCGCGGTGATCACCCCGCCGGACGTGGTTTCGCAGCTGATGCTGGCGATCCCGATGTGCCTGCTCTATGAGCTGGGCATCATCGCGGCGAAGTGGGTCGCGACCGAGCCGCGCGACGCCGACGGCCACGACGATCACCCGACCGGCGACGCGCGCGGTCCATGAGCGTGCCGGCCCCGAGCGGCGCGGGCGCGCCGCCGCCACTGCCGCCGGGTCCCGTGAACGCCGCCGCGGCCGTCGCCGCGCCTACGCCGACGGCCGCGTTGCTGCCCGCGCGCTTCTGGCCGCGCTATGTGGCGTGGTCGCTGGACGCGGCCTTGATCGCGATGGCGACCAGCGCGATCGGCGCCAGCCACTGGCGCTATCAGGCCCTCGCGGCGAAGCAGGCGTATGCGGCGATGAACGCGCGCGCGGCCGAGCTGATGGCCGACAGCGTGCTCAACGATCTCGACTTCGGCGGCTTCGCCCGGCAATTGATGACCGATCCGGCGATGCACGCGGCCGGGCTGGCTTCGACCGCCGCGTTGACCTCGCTGATTTTCGGCTGGATCTTCCTGTTCGCCTTGTTCGGGCTGCTCTACGAAGTCGGCTTCGTCGCGTTTTCGCCGTGGCAGGCCACGCCGGGCAAGCGCGTGCTCGGGTTGCGGGTCACCGATATGGCCGGGGGCCGGTTGAGCCCGGGCCGTGCGGTGGTGCGCTATCTCGGCGGCGGTCTGTCGTGGCTGCTGTTGAACCTCGGCCACGTGATCGCGATGGCCAAGCCCGAATACCGCGCCCTGCACGACCGCCTCGCCGGCGCGCGGGTGCTGCGCGACGCGCACGCGCGCATGCCGCTGTGGGCCTGGGCCTGGGTGGCGGTGCAGGTGATCGTCGGGTTCAGCGCGACGTTCTGGCTGATGCGCGCGATGCAGGCGTCGATGGACGCCGCCTTGTCGCAGACCGGCGCGCTGTAAACGAAAGAATTCGCGCGGCTCAGGCTTCCAGTTCGCCCGGACGCGGCGAGCGCGGCGTATTGGGCGTATTGCCCGCGGGCGCATCGTCGTTGTCGGTGAACACGTCGCGCCAGGCGTAATAGCAGGTGCCGCACATCACCACCAGGAACGCCGAGCCGTAGGCCACGACCACGGCCACCACCAGCAATTGGCCGACCGCCGGGTGGATCAGCGACCCCAGTTGCATCGCCGCCAGCGACACCAGGCTGATCAGCGCGCCGGAGATCATCACCCCGAGCATGAACAGCATCGCCGCGAACAGGTACGAGCCGAGGTTCCACACCGACGCGCCGAGGCTGCGCCGGACCGCGGCTGAGATGTCCAGCCCGGAGAACATGATCAGCGGGATCGAGACCAGCACCACCGCGGTGCTGAAGTAGTAGTAGACCAGCTGCACCAGGATCACCAGCGCCGGCGATTCGGCCGCCGGCACGTTGACCTGCCCGCCGATCGCGCCGCGCGCCATGTCCTGGTAATGCGCCCAGAAGTCCGGGCCGGTCGCCCACAGCAGCAAGGTGCCGCAGATCAGCGCCAGGGCGATCTGGATCACCCCGAGCAACGCGAGTTGCACCGCCTTGTGCTGGCGCAGCGGCGCGAACAGATCGCGCGCGCGCACCGGGCGGCCGCTCTCGGCCTCGCGGATCACGTGCATCAATCCGCCGAGCAGCACCGGCAGCACCAGCACCGCGGCGAGCGCGGCGATGCCGACCACGGTGACGAAGCGCTCCATGTCGGGTTCGTTTTCGCCGATGCGCAGCGGCATGGTGAACAGGTACAGCACCAGATACAGCACCGCCATCACCAGCAGGCCGGCGCCGAAGATCGCGCGCGGGTTGCGCGTACCCAGGTTGAACGCGCGGATCAGCCATTGCGCGCCGTGGGTCAGCGGAACCTTGCGGATGGGTTGGGTCATCGGATCGATCCCGGGCCGAAGGCCCCTGACTGGATTAAGACGGGCTGGACGAACGCATGTGAAGCGGACGCGCCATGGTGCGAAGGCGCGCGTGACGACGGCGCGCGCATCGCGCCGAGTCTCCGCTCCAGCGTCGCGCGCCATCCGTTGGCGGCCTGCGCCGCGACGGCGCGGCGAGACGGTGTCATGCCGGCGGGCTCAGCGCCCGTGCAGGCCGCGCGCATGGCCGACGAAACGCCGCAGCACCCGCCGCGCATGCGGCGCGGCGCTGATGCCGCCGGCGACGGTCTTCGGGCACAGGCCCTCGCTGCGCAGCGCGTCCTGGCGCGCGCGCACGTAACCGCGCATGTGGCCGGCGCTGAATTCGGGATGGAACTGCACGCCCCAGGCCCGGTCGCCCCAGCGGAACGCGTGGCAGGCGTCGTGCTGCGAGCGCGCCAGCACGGTCGCGCCGTCGGGCGCGCGCAGCACCGTCTGCAGATGGGTGGCCTGGGCCGCGAACTGGGTCGGCAGGCCGGCGAACAAGGGGTCGGTGCCGGCGCTGGCATGCAGCTCCAGGCCGATCGTGCCCATCTCGCGGCCGGCCGGATGATTGCCGACCTCGCCGCCGAGCGCATGCGCCAGCAGCTGATGGCCGTAGCAGATGCCGAACAGCGGCAGGCCCGCGTGCGCGGCCTCGCGCAGCCAGTCGGCGCTGCGTTCGCTCCAGTCGGCGCGGTCGGTGACCATCGCGCCCGAGCCGGTCACGATCGCCCCGGCGAAGCCTTCGCGGCTCGGCAGGGTCTGGCCGCGTTCGACATCGACCACCACCGCTTCGTCGCGGCCCAGCCCGGCGGCGACCCGGATCCAGTGCGGAAAGCCGCGATGGCGGCGCATGGAGGCGACCGGCTGGCCGGTTTCGACGATCAGGAAGGGCGGGTTCACGGGGCGGCGTCGACGGGGGAAGTCACTGCGGAAGTGTGCGCTGCGAACCGGGGCAAAAGCCCGGCAGGCAAGGCTCGTGGCTATACTAACCCGCTTTGCTGCACTGCGATGAGACCATGGCCGAGAGCGACGCACCGACCCCAGTGATCACCTTCCAGAGCATGATCCAGCGCCTCAACGCGTTCTGGGCCGAGCGCGGCTGCGTGCTGATCCAGCCGCTGGACCTGGAAGTCGGCGCCGGCACCTTCCACCCGGCGACCTTCCTGCGCGCGCTGGGCCCGGAGCCGTGGAACGCCGCCTACGTGCAGCCCTGCCGCCGTCCCACCGACGGCCGCTACGGCGAAAACCCCAACCGCCTGCAGCGCTACTACCAGTACCAGGTGGCGATGAAGCCCAGCCCCGACAACATCGTCGAGCTGTACTTCGACTCGCTCAAGGCGCTCGGCGTCGACCCGCTGGTGCACGACCTGCGCCTGGTCGAGGACAACTGGGAATCGCCGACGCTCGGCGCCTGGGGCCTGGGCTGGGAAGTCTGGCTCAACGGCATGGAAGTCACCCAGTTCACTTATTTCCAGCAGGCCGGCGGCCTGGAATGCCGGCCGGTGCTCGGCGAGATCACCTACGGTCTCGAGCGCCTGTGCATGTACCTGCAGAACGTCGACAACGTCTACGACCTGGTCTGGACCTACGGTCCCGACGGGGTCCCGGTGAGCTACGGCGACGTCTACCACCAGAACGAAGTCGAGCAGAGCGCGTACAACTTCGAACACGCCGATGTCGAAGAACTGTTCCACCGCTTCGACGCCTGCGAAAAGGAAGCGCTCAAGCTGATCGAGATCGGCCTGCCGCTGCCGGCCTACGATCAGGTGTGCAAGGCCTCGCATTCGTTCAACCTGCTCGACGCGCGCCGCGCGATCAGCGTGACCGAACGCCAGCGCTACATCCTGCGCGTGCGCCGCATCGCCCAGGGCGTGGCCGAGGCGTATTTCGCCCAGCGCGAAAAGCTCGGTTTTCCGGGCTTGAAGCCGCCGTCCAAAGCCGAAGCCGCCTGACCTACCGAAGCCCCTCTCCCGCCTGCGGGAGAGGGGTTGGGGTGAGGGCCCGCGAAGCCGCCACAACTTCGCGACGCCATCGACCGACCCACATCCAACCTCGCCGCATGAAGCGCGAGGCGTCTTCCAAAACGAAGACACCACCGCAAAGGCCACCGCATGAGCACGACCCAACCTCTCCTGATCGAACTGGGCACCGAAGAACTGCCGGTCAAGGCCCTGCCGGGTCTGGCCCAGGCGTTCTTCGACGGCGTGCTCGACGGCCTGCACAAGCGCGGCATCGGTTTCGATCGCGACGGCGCCAAGCCGTTGTACACGCCGCGCCGTCTGGCCGTGCTGCTGCGCGCCGTCGACGTGCAACAGCCCGAGCAGAAGAGCGAAGTGCTCGGCCCGTACCTCAACATCGCGCTCGATGCCGAAGGCCAGCCGACCAAGGCGCTGCAGGGTTTCGCCGCCAAGGCCGGGATCGACTGGACCGCGCTGGAGCGCACCAGCGACGCCAAGGGCGAGCGCTTCGTCCACCGCGCCATCAAGCCCGGCGCCGACACCGCGAGCCTGCTCGAAGAGATCGTGCGCGAAGCGCTGGCCGCGATGCCGATTCCCAAGCCGATGCGCTGGGGCGGTCACGACTACGGCTTCGCCCGGCCGGTGCATTGGCTGGTGCTGCTGCTCGGCAAGGACGTGGTGCCGGCGCAGGTGCTCGGCGTGAGCAGCGACCGCATGAGCCGCGGCCACCGCTTCATGCACGACAAGCCGGTGTGGTTCAGCCTGCCCGGCGACTACATCGAATCCCTGCGCGGCGCCAACGTGCTGGTCGACCCGGACGAACGCCGCGAGCGCATCGTGCAGGAAGTCACCGCCGCCGCGAGCGCGACCGGCGGCAGCGCGCGCATCGACGCCGGCATACTCGAAGAGGTCAACGGACTGACCGAGTGGCCGGTGGCGATCGCCTGCGGTTTCGAACGCGAATTCCTGGCGGTGCCGCAGGAAGCGTTGATCGCGACCATGGAAGCCAACCAGAAATTCTTCCCGGTGCTGGATGCCGCCGGCACCCTGAGCGAACGCTTCATCGGCGTGGCCAACATCGCCAGCCGCGACGAATCGGAAGTGCGCAAGGGCTACGAACGCGTGATCCGCCCGCGTTTCGCCGACGCCAAGTTCTTCTTCGACGAAGACCTCAAGCAGGGCTTGGCGTCGATGGGCGAGGGGCTCAAGACGGTCAAGTACCAGGACAAGCTGGGCACGGTGGCCGACAAGGTCGCACGCGTGGCGGCGCTGGCCGAAGCCATCGCGCCGGCGGCCGGCGTCGACCCCGCGCATGCGCGGCGCGCGGCGGAACTGTCGAAGAACGACCTGCAGTCGCGCATGGTCAACGAATTTCCGGAATTGCAGGGCATCGCCGGCCGGTACTACGCGAAGGCCGCGGGCGAAGCGGCCGAGGTCGCCGATGCGATCGATGAGGCGTATATGCCGCGGTTTGCGGGGGATGCGATTGCGTCGTCGCCGTTGGGGCAGGTGGTGGCGATCGCGGAGCGGTTGGATACGTTGGCTGGTGGTTTCGTCGCGGGCCTGCGTCCGACCGGCAACAAGGACCCGTTCGCATTGCGCCGCAATGCTCTCGGTCTAGCTCGGAGTTTGCTCGGATCCAATCTTCATCTCAGTCTGCCTGTCTCGTTGTTCCGCGCTTTCTTACTTATTGACAGACAAGTAGATGAGGAAAGAAAACGCTCCGATGAGGAGGTTGCCCAGTTAGCCGAGTCCTTGGGGATGCGAGTAATGCGTCCGGAAGACGATGAGCAGCCAGAATTGTTAGAGCTTGCCAGGAAGCATGGTCCCAACGTAGTTGCGGTGTATGACTTCATCGTAGAGCGACTCCGAAGCTATTACACCGATCAGCAGGTGCCGAACGAGCACCTCGAATCCGTTCTAGCATTACGTCCTAGATTGGAATTCTTGCCCGATCTGGATGCGCGCCTCAAAGCCCTCGCCGAATTCGCCAAGCTTCCCGAAGCCGAAGCCCTCGCTGCGGCCAACAAGCGCAGCCGCAACATCCTCAAGAAGGTCGAAGGCGAGGTGCCGAGCGCGATCGACGCATCGCTGTTCAACGAACTGGCCGAGCGCGAGCTGGCCGAAGCGGTCGATGCGGCCGTCGCCGACACCGATCCGTTGTTGGCGCAGCGCGACTACGTCGCCGTGCTCGGTCGCCTCGCGCGCTTGCGTCCGCAGGTCGATGCGTTCTTCGACAAGGTGATGGTGAATGTCGACGACAGCGCGGTGCGCAACAACCGTCTGGCGTTGTTGAAGCGCTTGTCGGATCGTCTGGGCAGTGTCGCGGCGATCGAGCATCTGTCGATCTGAGGCGTTCGAATCGATCGGGGCGCAGCCGGCATCTATGCAGGCCTGCGTCGTAGTCGCGTCGAAGCCCCTGTAGGAGCGGCGTGAGCCGCGACCGCGACACTGCGGCTACGTCGTGGATTTCGTCGAGCCCATAGTGGCGCGGTCGCGGCTCACGCCGCTCCTACAGGTAGGCCATTTGGCGTTCGCGGTAATTCAGTTGTCGCTGCCAGCGTTGCGAAGCCCCTGGCTCGCGTTGGAAACAGCCGATGCGTTCTGATGTTGAATATCGATGACGGTGCGGTGCGCAACAACCGTCTGGCGTTGTTGAAGCGCTTGCCGGATCGTCTGGGCGGTGTCGCGGCGATCGAGCATCTATCGATCTGAGGCGTTCCGTTCGGTCGGAACGCAGCCGGCATCTATGCAAGCCACCGTCGCGGTCGCATCGAAGCCCCCCCTGTAGGAGCGGCGCGAGCCGCGACCGCGACACCGCGGCTACGTCGCAGGCTTCGTCGAGCCCGTAATTTCGCGGTCGCGGCTTGCGCCGCTCCTACAGGGAGGCCATGGCGCATTTGCTTGGGCTTGAAGCCGCGCAGTTCATCCAGCGCTGCGGCGCTTATAACTCGCGTTAGCGCACGCACACCCGAAGGGCGGCGCACATGGATGTGCGCCGTGCGCCACCGAGACAGGATGTCTCGTGTGGCGCATGCCTGCGGAAGCTCCGCACTTGCGGGCTCTTGATTCAAAGAAAAGCGTTTTTCTTTGGTTACCTTTCTTTTGTCGCTTTTGACAAAAGAAAGTAACTCGGCCGCTTGCGGACGAAAGCCGTTGATCTTGTCTTTGCCTCAAAGGCTTCAAAGCTTTTAAAGCTTTAGAAGCTGCAAGCAGGATCAAAAGCTTCCGCCACTAAAGCGGCGGGTTACTTTCTTTTGTCTAAAGCAACAAAAGAAAGGTAACCAAAGAAAAATGCTTTGTTGTGGATCAAGGGCCCGCGCGTGCGGAGCTTACGCGGGCATGCGCCACACGGGACATCCATGTCCCGGTGGCGCACGGCGTGCATCCTGCACGCCGCCCTTCGGGTGTGCTGTTGCTAACGCGAATTACAGGCATCGCAGCGCTGGATGAACTGCGCGGCCTCAGGCTAAAGCCAAAGCCAAAGCCAAGGCTAAAGCTAAAATCAAAGCCAGCGGCCGAGACAGGGGCACGCCAAAGCCAGGGACAGGCCACCGCCAGCGCCAGAGCAAAAAAGGCCGGCTTTCGCCGGCCTTTTTCGTAATCGACGCTGCGAAGCGAAAGCCTTACTGCGCCCCCGCCCCAAACCGCCAGTTCACCTCGACCATGAACGACCGGCCGTAGATGTTGTAGTTGAAATTGTTGAAATACGGATACGCCGTATACGTCTCGTCGCGATCGGGCATCTTGTTGAACAGATTGTTGACCGTGAAGCTCAACGAAACGTCATCGCCGAACTCGTAGCTCGTGCTGCCGTTGAAGGTCACGTACGGCTTCATCCGGCCGCCGCCCTCGGTCGAATAGCCGGCCGGGTCGATCTGCGAGGCGTAGTTCGGTGTGCGGCCGTAACGCGTTCCGTACAACGTGGTCGTCCACGGACCCTTCATCCAGCTCAGCGATGCGCTGCCGATGCTGTGGAACTCCGAGGAATAGAACGGGTCGCGCAGGTAGTCGATGACCGGGTCGCCCGGGTACTGCTGGTTTTCGTGCTTGAGGGTGACGTTGTAGTTCGCGCCCAGGGCGAAGTTGCCCCAGCGCTCGGTCTCCCAGCGGTAGTTGAGCTTGGCGGTCAGACCCTGCACTTCTTCCTTGGACACGTTGATCGGGTTGGTGCGCACGCTGTCGAGCTGGAACGGCACCGGCGCATCCGCCGGCAAGCGGGTGATGCGCGCGAGCGCGTCCACGCAGCTGGGCGAGGCGATGTCGAGCTGACCCTGGCGGCAGGCCGATTCGGTGCGCAACACCGCGTCGATGTTGAGGTCGTTGACCTCGTCGTCGATCTTGACGTTGTAGTAGTCGACGCTGACGTCGAAGTTGCCGCTCGGCGCCCACATGATGCCCGCGCCCCACGACTTGGCGGTGATCGACTTGAGGTCCTTGGCGCCGCTGCGCTGGCCCGAGACCGATTCGCCGTTGTAGGTGCAGTTGCCGATGCTTTCGCCGGGTTCCTCGGTGGCGCAGCGGTAGTAGTCGACCACGCTGGTGAAGTAGCCGCTGTCGCCGGCGAACACGTAGGCCATGTCCGGCGCCTTGAACGCGGTCGCGTAGTTGGCGCGCAGCAGCAACGAGGACACCGGCCGGTATTCCAGGCCGATCTTGTAGGTGCCGTCGGAGTCCGAACCGGCGCCGACGTTCTTGTACTTGTCGTAACGGCCCGACAGGCTCGCGGTCAACTGGCTGAAGATCGGCACGCGGAATTCCACGCCGACCGCCTGATTGCGGCGCTTGCCTTCGCCCTGGGTGCCGGTGAGACCGAAGAAATCGCCGTTGACCACGCGCGGGTCGGTCGGGTTCTTCCACGATTGTTCGCCGGCCTGCAACACCGCGGCGAAACCGACCGCGCCGGCGGGCAGGTTGAACAGTTCGGTGTTGGTCAGTTGCAGGTTGAGGTTCTGGGTCCAGGTCTCGGACTTGGTGTGGATGACGTCGGAGATGCTGGCGTATTCGGCCGGGGTCAACGGCCGGTAGAAGCCGCTGTCGTCGCTCGGCGCGTACACCGGGTAGGGGCCGACGTGGTCGATCACCGGGCCGAGGAAGCGTCGTTCGAAGAACGCGTCGCTGGCCGCGCCGAGCAGCCACAGCTGCTTGCTGTCGACGGTGTACTGCGAGCGGCCGAAGTAGGCGTCGTAGTTCCAGGCCGAATCGCCGATGCCGCCGCGCGAGCCCACGGCCAGGTTGTAGGAGTCGCTGGTCTGGCGCTCGTTGTTGGCGTCGACGTCGCCGGTTTCCTCGGGCGAGAAAATGCGCTGGTAGGTTTCGAACTGGCCGCTGACATCGTTGAGGAACAGGCCGTTGGTGGCTTCGGCGGTGGTCCAGATGCGGGTGCCGGGATTGGCTTCGGTTTTGTTGCGGCCGATCAGCAGCGTGCCGTACAGCTCGGTCTTGTCGTTGAGCGCGTAGCTGGCGTTGAGGTAGCCGCTGAGGTCGCGCTTGCGGTTCATGACCGTGGCGTAGCCGACGTCTTCGCGGCTGCCGCAGTAGTAGCCGCGGTTGGGGCGGAAGTCGCGGATGATGGTGCCGTTGAACAGGTTGCCGAGGCTGGCGCAGGTGGCCGCGCCCGGGTCGATGTATTCGTTGGGCGACACGTCGGCGTTGATGTGGACGAAGTTGCGGGTGGCGTAGCGCGCTTCGGGATCGGGGTTGTCGCTGGTCGAATCGATGCGCCGGCGGTCGTAGCCGTAGATCGGGTCCTGCAGGCTGTATTGCAGGCCGTAGGTCAGGTTGAGTTCGCCGAAGCTCTTGCCGCCGATCAACTGCAGACGCGTGCTTTCGCCGCCGCCCTGGTCGTAGCCGCCGAAGCGCAGGTTGAGGTGGGTGCCGTCGATGCGCTTCTTCAGGATGATGTTGACCACGCCGGCGATCGCGCTGGAGCCGTAGATCGCCGACTGGTTGCCCGGGGCGATGTCGATGCGCTCGACCATCGCGGTGGGAATGCTGGCCAGGTCGGTGAAGTTGCTCTGGCCGTTGTACAGCAGCGGATAGTCGGCCATCGGCCGGCCGTCGATCAGCACCAGGGTGAAGCCCGGGTCCAGGCCGAGCAGGCTGATCGGTTCGGCGTTGGTGGTGAAGCCGCCGATGAACTGGGAGTCCTGGACCGCGCCGGTCGCCAGCGGCTGCGCGCGCAGCACGTCGTAGACGTCCTTGAAGCCCTGGCGCTTGATGTTCTCGGCGCTGATCGAAATCACCGGCGTGGCGGTTTCGATTTCGGTGCGCGGAATCAGCGAGCCGGTCACGGTGACCTTGTCGATCTCGGTCGGTGCCGGGCTCGGCGCGGGATCCTGGGCATGGGCGGGCGAAGCGATCAACGCGGCGCCGAGCGCGGCGTGGACGGCGGTGGCTAGCAAATGTCGATGCATGATGTCGGGTTCCTCGATTTTTACGGCGCCGCTTGTGTGTTACGCGGCTTACGGGGGATTGCCTTGAGGGAGACGCGCTGTCGCCGCGCATGAAAAAAAGCACGAAACCGCGAAGACCAGTCGTGGACTGGCGCATGCGCGTGGCGATGAAACGAGATTCCCTGCGCCGAAACTACGGCGTGCGCGCGCATGGATGCAATACGCGGCGATGCCTTGGCGAGCGGGTTCGCAATCCAGGCACATCGGTTCGCATCGCGCTCGCGGCGGCGCGGCGAAATGCAGAATTAGGACTATCGAAATCGCGATCGTTTACTGCGACGCGATTCACTTTTCATCGGCGGTAATGTCGGTGATGAAAAGTGGCGCGGGCGCGCATGCGTGATAGGCGCTCGTGATGCTGCAACGGGTGCGCTTATTGACCACTCCGACCACCCGCGCAGGGGAGGCTGGCCGAATGGGGGCCGTGAGACTGCGGTCGGCGCGGTTTGTGCGCGGATTTGCGCGATGCGGACGCCCTGGCCATGGCTCGATCGCTGGCGGGGCCGAGCACGTCACGCGCCGTTAACGCGGAAAATCGGCTAAACCCTCACTATCACCGGGAAAATCCGTAAGCAATACAAGTCCTTGCCGGTTATCCTTCACGCATGCCAGTCATTTTTCGTCTCGCCTTCGCCGCCGTTTCCAGCTTTGCCATCGCTGGGGCGGCGCAAGCCGCTCAGGTGAGCAAGGTGGAGATCCATGGCCTCGACGAGGCCATGACCCAGAACGTCCGCGTGTCCTTGTCGCTGGTCGATACGATCGGCAAGGACGTATCCGGGCGTCGCCTGGGCTATCTGCTGCGCGAGGCCGAGAACGAGGCGCGCGAGGCGCTGGAGCCGTTCGGCTACTACTCGCCGACGATCAAGATCGAGGATTCGCGCGGCACCCGCCGGATCGCGGTCAGCGAAGGCGCCGACCCGAATGCGCCGGCCGAGGGCGACCGTTCCGCCGCCGATGTGGGCGCCGCGACCGACACCGGCGCCGATGCGCGCGCCGCCGGCAACGCGGCCGGCAGCGACACCGCCGCGGATCGAACCGCAACCACACCCGCCGACCCTTCCGCGCAAGCCGCGCAAGCCGCGCCGGCGCGCGCCGCGTCGCCGCCGATCACCGTGACCCTCACCATCGACAAGGGCGAACCGGTCAAGGTGCGCCGCTCCGATGTCGCCATCCTCGGCGCCGGCAGCGACGACCGTTACCTCAAGCAGGACCTGGCCGCGTTCAAGCCCGGCCCGGATCAGGTGTTCGAGCACGCGGCCTACGAGGCCAGCAAGACCAAGATCAGTCGGCGTCTCGCGGAACGCGGTTATTTCGATGCGGATTTCACTTCGCGGCGGGTTGCGGTGACGCGCGCGGAACATGCGGCCGACATCGACTTGGTGTGGACCAGCGGCCAGCGCTACGACATGGGCCCGATCACCTTCGAGCAGACGCCCAAGCGGATCATCCGCGACAGCCTGCTCGAGCGGCTGGTGTACTGGGAGCAGGGCAGTTACTACCACCAGCGCAAGCTCGACACGTTTCGCGAATCGCTGGCGCGGCTGGATTATTTCGCCAGCATCGACATCGAACCGCAGCCGGATCAGGCGGTCGACGGCCAGGTGCCGGTCAAGGTCACCCTGACTCCGGCCAAGCGCAGCATCTACACCGCCGGCCTGAGCTACGGCACCGACAGCGGCGCCGGCGTGCGCCTGGGCGTGGAGCGGCGTTACCTCAACGACCGCGGGCACAAGGCGCTGGCGCAGGTCGACTACGCCCAGCGCCGCAAGACCGCGACCCTGCAATACCGCATTCCCGCGTTCGCCTGGCTCGACGGCTGGTACACCTTCAGCCTGCAGGGCAGCGACGAGCAGACCGACTACATCGATTCGCGCCGGCTCGAACTGGTCGCCAGCCGCAGCGGCAAGATCAACCAGCACTGGACCGCGACCGCCTCGCTGCACGGCTTGCGCGAGCGCTGGGCCTATGCCGACGAGGACGACAACGATCCGACCACGCCGGTCGACTATCGCACCGCGACCTTCCTGTATCCGTCGCTGCGCGCGGAGTACGTCGACGCCGACGACCGCCTGTATCCGCGCAACGGCATCAGCGCCACCGGCATGCTGCGCGGCGGCCTCGAGGGCGCCGGGTCCGATGCGAATTTCCTCCAGGCTCATCTGACCGCGCGCTGGTACAAGGGCCTGGGCGCGCGCAGCCGCCTGATCACCCGCGGCGAACTCGGCCACACCTTCACCGACGCGCTGGTCGCGCTGCCGCCGTCGCTGCGTTTCTACGCCGGCGGCGACCGCAGCGTGCGCGGTTACGAGTGGCGCGAAGTCGGCCCGCGCATTCCCGCGGTCCCGGGCCGCAAGGCGTTCGCGCTCGGCGCGAAGAACGTGGTCACCGGCAGCGTGGAATACGAGCAGTACTTCAACGACAGCTGGGGCGGCGCGGTATTCGTCGACAGCGGCAGCGCCTTCGACGACAGCCCGGACATGCGCACCGGCGTCGGCGTCGGTGTGCGCTGGCGTTCGCCGGTCGGGCCGCTGCGGGTCGACATCGCGCGCGGCCTGGACGATCCGGATTCGGGTTTCCAGCTCTACATCAACATCGGCGCCGATCTGTAAACCCCGCGGCCAGGACGACCACGCAACGACATGAGCGATACGCCGAAAACCCCCGAGGAACTGCGCCTGGAAGCGCTGATCGAACGGCGCCGCCGTCGTCGCGCCGCGGCCAAGCGCTGGGCTTGGCGCAGCAGCCTGGCGGCCGGCGTGCTGACCTTGCTGGCCGCGTTCGCGATCTATTGGCTGATCTCCACCGTCGCCGGCCGCGACGTGCTGCTGGCGCAGATCGTCGCGCGCCTGCCGGCCGATTCCACCTTCACCTGGAAATCCGCCGAAGGCCCGGTGTCCGGCCCGCTGACCCTGCGCGGCGTGCGCTTTGCCTACAAGGACACGGTGTTCACCGCCGAACGCATCTACCTGGAACCGGCGCTGCGCCCGCTGCTCGGACGTAAGTTGCGGGTGGATGCGTTGCAGGTCGACAACGCGACCTTGTCGATCGCCAAGAGCGACGAACCGTTCGAGCTGCCGCGCTGGCCTGAGGTGCTGCCGCAGATCGAACCGCCGCTGGCCTTGCAGGCCGACGACGTGCGCATCGACGGCTTCAAGCTGAGTCAGGGCGGCGAGCAATTGATCGACGTGCGCCGCCTGCGCGCGGGCCTGGATGCGCAGTCGGGCAAGCTGCATGTCGAGAAACTCGACGCCGACACCGATCGCGGCCATTTCACCCTGCACGGCGACTACGAGCCGCGCAACGACTTCAAGACCGACCTGCTCGCCACCGCGGTGTTGCCGAGCGCGCCCGGGCGCACGCCGCCGCGGCTGGGGCTGGTCGCGCGCGGCGATTTGTCGCGCATGGACGTGGCCGTGGCCGGCGCCGCGCCGGGGCCGGTGCGCGTCACTCTGACCCTGCGCGGCAAGGACGATCCGAACTGGAAACTGCATGCGCGCAGCGACGCGCTCGATATCGGCCTGCTGACCTCGCCGCAGGCGACGCCCAGCGAAACGCCGATGGTCTTGCGCTTCGACGCGGCCGGCGTCGGCGGCAATGCCGACCTCAACGGCGAATTCCGCCAGGGCGATCTCGACATCAAGGTGCTGCCGTCGAAGGTGTCACTGAAAGATCAGGTGCTCGACGTGCAGCCGCTGGCGCTGCAATTGTTCGACGGCACCGCGACTCTGCGCGGCCATGCCGATTTCACCGATGCCGACAACGGCCAGTTCAAGTTCTCGATCAACGCGCGCGGGCTGACCTGGGGCGGCAAAGCCGCGCCGACCACGTTGAAGTCGGTGGCCAAACCCTCGCAGGTGGCGCAGACCCCGGACACGCCGGCGGTGACGCTCGAAAGCGCCGACCTCGGCTTCGCCGGCACGGTCAAGGCCTGGGCCGCGATCGGCACCGCGAGTCTGCTGCGCGACAAGCAGCGCGCGACGGTCGAATTCGACGGCCGCGGCAACGATCAGCGCATGACCCTCAACACGCTCAAGGCGAAGATGCCGACCGGCGCGCTCGACGGTCAAGGCGAAGTCGCGTGGGCGCCGTCGCTGGGCTGGGACGTCAAGGCGACGCTGTCGGGTTTCGATCCGGGTTATTTCGCGCCGGAGTTCAAGGGTGCGATCGACGGCAAGCTCGCCAGCACCGGCGCCACCCGCGTCGACGGCGGCCTGGAGATCAAGGCCAGCGCCGATCAGCTCGGCGGGCGTCTGCGCGATCGTCCGCTCGGCGGGCGCGGCAATTTCGTCATGCACGGCGCCGCCACCGGCAAGAGCGACGATGCGTTCGAAGGCGATGTGGCGCTGAGCCTCGGCGGCAGCCGCATCGACGCCAAGGGCAAGTACGCGCGGGCCATCGACCTCGATGCCAAATTCGCGCCGCTGCAACTCAACGATCTGCTGCCGAGCGCGGCGGGCAGCGTCAACGGCACGCTCAAGCTCAGCGGCTCGCGCAACGCGCCGAACATCGACGCCGACCTGAGCGGCAGCGGCTTGAAGTACGGCGATTACAAGGCCGCCAGTTTCAGCGCCAAGGGCCGTCTGCCGTGGCAGGGCCGCGGCGGCGAACTGGCGGTGCGCGCGAGCGAGATCGATGTCGGTCTCGCGCTGTCGTCGTTGAACCTCGACGCGCGCGGCGCGGTCGAATCGCTGCAACTGCAGGCGCAGGCGCGCAGCGAAGTCGCCAATCTCGACCTGTCCGGCAACCTCGACAAGCGCGGCGCGACCTGGCAAGGCGCGCTGGCGTCGTTGCAGCTCGCGCCGAGCAAGGGCGCGTCGTGGCGCCTGCAGCAACCGGCGCAGTTCCGTTGGGACGGACGCAACGGCGCGCTGAGCAATGCCTGCCTGGCCTCGAGCAGCGGCGGGTCGTTGTGCGCGAGCGCGGATTGGCCGCGCCGCGGCGTCGATCTGAAGGGCCAGGGCCTGCCGTTGTTGCTCGCCCAGGCCTATCTGCCCGAGCGCGCCGACAAGCGGCCGTGGGTGTTGCGCGGCGAGATCGCGCTCGACGGCGAACTGCGCCCGGTCGGCAATGGCTGGCGCGGCCAGTTCAATGTCAGCTCGGCCAGCGGCGGCCTGAAATTCAGCGAACGCGCGCGGCGCGAACTGCTGCGTTACAACGAGCTGTCGCTCAAGGCCAGTTTCGATCCGAACAAACTCAACGCCGAACTCAAGGCCGGCTTCAACGACGACGGCCGCATCGACGCCACCATCGCCACCGGTTGGGACGCGTTCGCGCCGCTGTCGGGCACGGTCGCGGTCAACACCGACGAATTGACCTGGGTCGAGTTGTTCTCGCCGGATATCGTCGAACCCAAGGGCAAGCTCGAAGGCCGCATCACCTTGAGCGGCACGCGTTCGAAGCCGCTGCTCGGCGGCCAGGCGCGTTTGTCGCAGTTCACCACCGAAGTGCCCTCGCTCGGCATCGTGCTGCAGGACGGCGACGTGCGCCTGGACGCGCAGCCCGACGGCAGCGCGCGCATCGCCGGCAGCCTGCGTTCGGGCGAAGGCACCTTGAACATCGACGGCAGCCTCGGCTGGCAGGGCGACGACACGCCGCTGGTGCTGAACCTGCGCGGCACCAACGTGCTCGCCTCCGACACCCGCGATCTGCGCGCGGTCGCCAATCCCGAATTGACTGTGCGCTACGCCGCCAAGCAGCCCTTGAACGTGACCGGCAAGGTCACGATCCCGTCGGCGCGCATCGACCTGGAACGCCTGGACCAGGGCGTGTCGGTGTCCGAAGACGTGGTGGTGCTCGATCCGGTCGATCCGGAAGATACCGGCAGTTCGCCGTTGGAACTCGATCTGACCCTGGCGCTCGGCGACGACGTCAAGCTCAACGGCTTCGGCCTGGATGGCAAGCTCGGCGGACAGATGCGCGTGCGTTCGCGTCCGGGCCGCGAGATGACCGCGAACGGCGCGCTCAACGTCGAAGGCCGCTACACCGCGTACGGACAGAAGCTGCAGATCAGCCGCGGCAATCTCAACTGGAACAACGGGCCGGTGTCCGATCCGATCCTCGACGTGCGCGCCGAGCGCGAAGTCGGCGCGGTCAAGGCCGGCGTCGACATCAGCGGACGGGTCAGCGCGCCGCAGGTCAACGTCTGGTCCGATCCGGCCAGTTCGCAATCCGAGGCCCTGGCGTATCTGGCGCTCGGCCGGCCGCTGTCGTCGGTCAGCGGCGACGAGAACAAGCAGCTCAACGCGGCCAGCGCGGCGTTGTCGGCCGGCGGCGGTTTGATCGCGTCGCAGCTCGGCGCCAAGATCGGCCTGGACGATGCCGGCGTGATGGAAAGCCGCGCGCTCGGCGGTTCGGTGCTCGGTGTCGGCAAGTATCTGTCGCCGCGTTTGTATGTCGGTTACGGCGTGTCCTTGCTCGGCACCGGCCAGGTGCTGACCTTGAAGTACCTGCTGCGCAAGGGCTTCGATATCGAGATCGAGTCGAGCACGCTGGAGAATCGCGCGTCGATCAACTGGCGCAAGGAAAAATAAGCGCGCATGCGCGTAGACCGGCGCCGACGGCGTCGGTCTGGCGCGCGGACGTGGCCGGATCGTGGCGGTCGGCGTAGCGGTCGGCGATGCGGTACCGACGACAGACCCGCGCGTTGGCCGGCTCAAACGAAAGTTTGTTCCCTCGGAATCTTTCGCTGCGCGCAGCGCTTCGTCTGTCGCGGACGTTCTGGATTTCGCGCAAATATGCGCGGCGCTCACGATTTCGTCCGGCTCGCGCGAGTGCGCGCGCGATGGCGTCGCGGCGCTCGGATCGCGCGTGCCATGATTCGCCGCGCCGCTCGCTGAGTATCTCCATGCAACTAGGTATTTCGTCCGGAGTGTGCGGCTAATCACAGCTTGATCGCGTATCGATGCGCGCATCGCGCATGCATGCATGAAGCATGCGTGCTAGCGAATCGCGTCATGCGCGCGAGTGCGTGCGAGTCGCGCGCATCGCAAGTGGCGCAATCGTGCGCGGATGACGCGCGCAATGCGGCGACGCATCGTAATTGCATGGGTATGATGCCGTCCGCCGGATCGTGGGGAGACGATCGCGCTTCGCGGCGACGGCCACTACGCAGGATGCTCATTCGTTGTTCGCAGGCGCGTGCCCGAGGTCCGCGCCATGGGGAGTCATCATGCAGACCATTCGTAACGCCAAGACCGTGCTGTGCCTGTCCATCGCGCTGACGCTGAGCGCGTGCGGCGGCGGTGGCGGTGGCGGCAAGGGCGGTGGAAATTCGCCGGGCCCGACCGCGCCGCCGACCACGCCTCCCACCACGCCGCCGACCAATCCTCCAACCAACCCGCCGCCGGGCGCGTCGGCGCTGGAGATCGCCGGACTCGAACTGGCCCAGACCCACGTCGTGCCCGAAGCCGGGCTGAGCTGGACGCTGCGCGCGGCCAAGGAAAGCCTGCACGCGACGGGCGGACGCGAAGCGCTCGCGCTGCTGCGCCTGTCGGCCGACAACGCCGGCAATCCGCAGTTGGAGGGCTGGGCCAACGGCGTCCAGCTCGGCACGCTCGCGCTGGCGCAGTCGATTCCGCCCACCGAGGCCGGCGGCGCGGCGTATCCGAACGCGCGCTACAGCGCGACCTTGCCGGCCGCGTGGTTGGTGCCGGGGTTGCAGCTGCGCGTGCGCGCCGACAATTACCGCGTCGGCGCGTTCCGCGCGCCGATCGTCGGCGCCGACAGCCCGGTGACCTTGCGGGTGTTGCCGTTCTATCTGTTTGGCGCCAACGAAACCAATTCCGTGCCGCTGGCGACCACCGGCGCGCCGGACGCCGGCACCGTCGGCGAAATCTTCGCCAAGTGGCCGGTGGCCAGCGTGGTCGCGCAAAACCATCCGGCGCAGCGGGTGGTGTGGCCGACGCTGTCGATCGCGCCGAGCGGCGGCAAGCCGGCCTATCTGGCCCATAACACCAACGAGGAGCAGGCCGGCTTCCAGATTCTGGGCGCGGCCCTGGACGTGCTCGGCGGCCTGTTGGCGGCCAATGGCGAATCGTCCGGTCCGGTCCAGTACTACGCGCCGCTGATCCTGTTCAACGCCAGCGGCAAGATCACCGGCGCGGGCGGCGGCCTGGGTTCGATAGGCGGCGACACCGGCACCGGCGATTACGCCTACACCGGCATCTTCATCCACGAGCAGGGCCACGCGATGGGCCTGCCGCATCAGGGCGAGGCCTACAACGACGGCAAGTACCCGTATCCGGCGGGCAGCTTGAACGGATCGGTGTGGGGCTACGACAGCACGCGCAAGGAATTCCTCGCGCCGTTCGTGCCCGCCACCGCCTCGCGTTATCGCACCTGCGCCGGCGACACCTTCAACGGCACGCCGCGTCAGATCGATGCGCAGGGCCGCTGCATCAAGCAGGACCCGATGCAGAGCGGCTCCGGCGATCAGGCCCGAGACTATCGCTTCGCGACCTTCTCCGACTACAGCACCGCGATGATGCAGCGTCATCTGGAGGGCACCACCAGCATCGACAGCAAGGGCGCGCGCGTCTATTCCGGCGGCAGCATCGTCGCCGACGCCGCCTTCCCCGGCGGTTACAAGCGCTGGGACACGATCGACCGGCGCTGGATCAACTTCGCGCCGACCACCGAGAGCAACGGCCTGTACGGTTTCAATCAAGGCCTGCCGGAACGGCGCGACGTGCCGGTGCAGGGCATCGCGATCGCCTACAGCAACGCCGGCACCGCCGGGGTGTCGCAGATCTATTCGCCGATCGCGTACCGCGGCAACCTGCAGCGCTACGTCGATCCGTCCGATGCGGTGCAGCGGGCCAGCATCGTGCCGAACACCGGCACCTACGCCTGGTACTGCCAGAACGGCGGCTGCGACTACACCGTGCGGGTGACCTACGCCGACGGCAGCCTGCGTCACGTGGTGCTGCAGAACGGGTTCCGCCCGTGGTTCGGCGCCACCGCGGCGCCGCCGGCCAGTGCCACCGATCCGAACAACGGCGACAGCTTCGTGACCTGGGTGGTCAACGTGCCCGCCGACAAGGCGATCACGCGGATCGAGTTGCTGGATACGCCGATGGTGTGGAATGGTTTGCCGGCCAAGCCGACCGTGCTGCTGTCGCGCGACGTGCCGACGCTGGGCGCGCGCGCGGCCGAAGCCGGCCCGATGGACGCCGCCTGCGTCGAACTGGCGACGGTGGCGGTGCCGCGCACGGCCGCGCCGGAGCCGCGCTGCGCCGCCACGCCGCGTCCGGTCCAGTTGCCGGTGGGGCAGGCGGCCGCGGAGCAGTCGGTCACCGCGCAACTCGGCCTGCGTTATCTGCTCGGCAAGATGTTCGGGCACTGATCGCGCGTGATGGTCCCGGTGCCGCCGACGGCACCGGGCGTCGTCGGCGCGGGCGGTTAGACTGACCGCGCCGAACGACAGGAACGTGGCGGATGAATCTGCGCGAACACGCGGTGTTGATGGCCGCCTACAACCGCTGGATGAACGAGCAGGTCTATGCCGCGGCCGCGCGCTTGCCGGCGGCGGCGATCGCCGAGGACCGCGGCGCGTTCTTCGGCTCGATTCTCGGCACGCTCAATCATCTGCTGATCGCCGATACGATCTGGCTGCATCGTTTCGCCGCGCATCCCGCGGGTTTCGCCGCGCTGCAACCGATCCGGGCGACGGCGCCGCCGCGCGACCTGCGCGCGATCGCGCACGCGGATCTGCCATCGTTGCGGGCCGCGCGCGAACGGCTCGACGGCGTCATCGACGCCTGGGTCGACGAGCTCAGCGAAGCCGATCTGGATCAGGTGCTGGTCTACGCCAATACCAAGGGCGTCGTGTCGCGGCGTCGCTTCGGCGGCCTGGTGATGCACTTCTTCAATCACCAGACCCATCACCGCGGCCAGGTCAGCACCTTGTTGACCCAGGCCGGAGTGGATGTCGGAGTGACCGACCTGCTGATGCTGATTCCCAATCTGGACAGCGACTGAGCGAGCGATCGCGACCGATCGCGTCGGCGATTACTGCGCGATGCAGGCCTCGCGGATCGCCTGCACTTCGCGTCCCACCGCGCTGCCGTCGGGGCGCGCGTCGTTGATCGCGCGCAGCAGGCCGTCGAGCTTGGCCCGCGCCTGACCGCGTTCGCCGCCGGCGCAGCGCGCCTGCGCGGCATAGGCCTGCGCGCGCCAGCCGAGTTTGCGCAGTTCCTCGTCGGTGGTCGGCAGGCCCGCCAGCGAATCCAGTTGCGCCAGCGCGGCGGCATCGCCGGCCTGGGCCTGGACGTGGGCCAGGTCGAGTTCGACGTGGCGGGTGTGCGGATGGCGTTCGCCGTAATGCTTGCGGGTCAGGGTCAGCGCATTGCTCAGGCGGCCCAGGCCGCGCTTGCGTTCGCCCAGGGCGATGTCGACATTGCCGAGCAGGCGATCGGTGTCGCCGACGAGGCCGCTGTCGGCGCCGAAGTGTTGCGCGCGCAGGCGCCGGCTTTCCTCGAGCAGGGGCAGCGCCTGCGCGCCGCGTCCGGCGGCGTGCAGCACCAGTGCCTGGTTGAACAACAAGTCGGCCAGCGCATCCGCCGCCGGTTGCTTGCGCGCGACCGCGACCGCGCGATCGAGTTCGCCCAGCGCCCGCTCCAGATCGCCGCGTTCCCAGGCGATGATGCCCAGCGCGCTGTAGGTGCTGGCCAACTGCGGGTTGCCGGCGCCGAGCCGTTGCGCGAGCAGGCCGCGGATCAGTTCGAACTCGCTCTGCGCCTGGGCGAACTGGCCTCGATCGACATGCAGGCCGGCCAGCTGACGACGCACCGCGAGGGTGGCCGGGTGCTGCGCGCCGTTGACTTCCAGGGCGATGGCCAAGGCATCGCGGGCATCGCGTTCGGCGTCGTTGACCTGACCCAGCTCGCGCCGCAGCGCGGCCAGGCTGCGGCCGATCTCGACCTGCAGCGGATGGCGGTCGCCGACGCTCTGCTGCAGCCGGCGACGCGCTTGTTCGAAGCCTTGCAGCGCTTCGCGGCTCTGCCCGGCGTCGGCCTGCAGGCTGGCCAGATCCATCAGGTTCTCGACTTCGCCGACGTCGGTGTTCTCCTGCATTTCGCGCCGAACCGCCAGCGAGCGCTCGAACAACTGGCGCGCGCCTTGGCGTTCGCCGTTGGCGCGCCGGCAGCGGCCCAGTTCGGAATAGAACTCGCTCGACTGCAACGGCAGCTGCGCCTGCTCGCGCCGCGCCAGCATCAGTTCGGGCTGCATCAACGCGGCGCAGTCGCGCGGCTGGTTGAGCAAGCGCAGCACCTTGCCGCGCTGGGTCAGCGACTGCAGGCGCAGGCTGTCGGGAATGTCGTCGGTGGAGGCCATGACCGTGGCCTGACGTTCGAGCAAGGCGCGCGCCTCGCCGTAGTCGCCCAGGCCGGTGCGCATGCGCGCGATCACCCCGAACAGTTCGGCGCGCGCGCGCGGCTGGCGCGCGAGTTCGCGATTGCCGCGCGCGACCGAGGCATCGAGCAGGCCGCGCAGGTCCAGCGCTTCGCCCTCGGGCGTGCCGCGCGCGCTTTCGAACAGGCCGACCATGAAATCCTGCATCGCCTGCGCGCGCGCCGCTTCGCCGACCGCTTCGCGCGCCTGCCAGGCGACGATGCCGAGCGCGGCGCTGAGCACCACCGCGACCAGCGCCGCGGTCGCCAGCGCCCAGCGATGCCGCGCGACGTATTTGTTGAAGCGATAGCGCAGGCTCTGTGCGCGTGCGAGCACCGGGCGGCCGGATTCGAACCGTTGCAGGTCCAGCGACAGCGCTTCCACCGACGGATAACGTTGCTCCGGCCGCTTGGCCAATGTCTTGAGCACGATGTTGTCGAGATCGCCGGCGAGCTGGCGGCCGAGCCGGCGCAGCGACACCGGATCGATATCGGCATCGTCGTTGTCGGCGTAACGCAGCACCGCCTGCGAAGGCCGCAACGGATCGGCGGCGAGGATCGCCTCTTCCCATTCGGCGTCGGTCTGGCGCTTGAGCCGATAGGGTTTGGAATCGGTCAGCAGTTCGTACAGCACCACGCCGAGCGAATACACGTCGGTCATGGTCGTGACCGGTTCGCCGCGCACCTGTTCGGGCGCGGCGTAGTGCAGGGTGAACGCGCGCGCGCCGGTGCGGGTCTGCTCGGGCAGGGGCACGTCGCTGCTGTCGAGCAGCTTGGCGATGCCGAAGTCGAGCAGGCGCACGTCGCCGGCCGGGGTGACCATGATGTTGGACGGCTTGAGGTCGCGGTGGACGATCAGGTTGGCGTGAGCGTGGCTGACCGCGTCGCAGATCTGCTGGAACATGCGCAGGCGCTTGTCGAGCGGGGTGCGCTGATTGCGGCAGTAATCGGTGATCGGCTCGCCTTCGACGTACTCCAGCGCGAGATACGGCAGGCCCTCGCGGGTCACGCCGGCATCGAGCAGACGAGCGATGTGCGGATGGGCGAGGCGGGCGAGGATCTGGCGTTCGCGAGTGAAGCGGGTGCGCAGGTTGGTGTCGGCCAGCCCCGGCCGCAGCAGTTTCAACGCGACCCGGCGCTGATACAGACCGTCGGCGCGCGAGGCCAGCCAGACCTGGCCCATGCCGCCTTCGCCGAGCAGGCTTTCCAGCCGATACGTGCCGACCTCGACGCCGGCGCGCATGCCGACGTTCTGCGGCGGCACCAGCGGTTCGGCGAGAAAATCCTCGTGGCCTTCTTCCAGGCCGATCAGTTCGCTCAGCTCGTCGGCCAGCGCGGGATCGTCGGCGCGCAGTTCGCGCAGGCGTTCGGCGCGCGCGCCCGGTTCCAGCTCGAGCAAGGCGTCGAGCAGCGGAGACAGGCGTTGCCAGCGCTCGGCGTCCATGCGCGATCAGGCCGCGACGCGCGGCGCGTCGAAAACTTGCGTGGCGGCGGAGCCGGCGATGAACTGGGCGGCGGCGTGCATGGCGATGCGCATGACGGCGGGGCGCGCGGCGCGAATCATCGGCGCGACCGCGGCCGTCAGCGGTTGGGCTCGTCCTGCAGCGAGGCCAGCAGGAACAAGCGGGCCTTCTGCCAGTCGCGGCGGATGCTGCGTTCGGAGCGTTGCAGCAGCGCGGCGATTTCCAGTTCCGACAGGCCGGCGAAGTAACGCAGTTCCACCACCTGGGCCAGGCGCTGATCGACCTGGGCGAGCTTGGTCAGCGCGGTGTCGAGGCCGAGCGTGTCTTCGTCCAGGCGCAGGCCGCCTTCGACGTCCTCGGGCAATTCGGTGACCCGGTGCAGATCGCCGCCGCGCTTCTGCGCGAGCCGCTGGCGGGCGTAATCGACCACCACGCTGCGCATGGCCGAGGCGGCGTAAGCGAAGAAATGCGCGCGATCGTCGAACTGCGCTTCGCGGCGGCCGACCAGTTTCAGGTAGGCCTCGTGCACCAGCGCGGTCGCGTCCAAGGTCTGCCCGTGCTGGCCGGCCAACTGGCGCCGCGCCATCGTGTGCAGTTCCTGATACAGCGTCGCCAGCACGCGATCGAGCGCGCCGCGATCGCCCTCGCGGGCGGCATCCAACAGGATGGTGATGTCAGCGCTATCGGCCATATGCCCCTCGACTCCTTGCGACTATAGCGCGTTCATCTTCCCTTGGTAGCGACAGGCTTGGCACCAATCGCACCTGCGCCGGCTGGATTTTGGCGGTGTCGCCTGAAAATCCCAGGCGCAGAAAATACCCCGTCACGCTAACGCGCGTGGTCGCATTCGGATGACAGGCCGGTTGAGCGGCATCGGCGGGAGTTGGGAGGTTGCCGGATCGACGCATCCAGATCGCGAGCCGCAGGCGAACGCCGCCGCGTGGGCGGCGCTGGTGACGAGCAAGTGGGATTGCGAAGGCGAAGGCGAAGGCCACACCGCGAAACGCGGACGCATCAATGCCCGCCGCGCGCGCCCGCGATTTCGAATCGCCGCGAATTCAGCGCCCGCGGTGCCATGCGATCAACGCTGGCAATGCCCGCACCACACCGTCGTGCGCTGGCCGATGCTGGCCTGCTTGAGCGGCCGTCCGCAGCGCGGGCAGGGTTCGCCGCCGCGTCCGTAGGCGGCCAGTTCCTGTTCGAAATAGCCCGGCGCGCCGTCGGGGCTGATGAAGTCGCGCAAGGTCGTGCCGCCGCGCTGGATCGCATAGCCCAGGATGGTCTTGATCGATCCGGCGAGTTGCACATAGCGCTCGCGCGCGACCTTGCCGGCGGCGCGCAACGGCGACACGCCGGCCGCGAACAGCGCTTCGGCGGCATAAATGTTGCCGACGCCGACCACGACTTTCTGATCCATCAAAAAAGTTTTCACCGGCGCCTTGCGCCCGCGGCTGAGTTCGAACAGATAGTCGCCGTCGAACTCGTCCGACAGCGGCTCCGGGCCGAGATCGCGCAGCAGTTCGTGGATCTCGCCGGGCGCTTGCCAGAGTAGGCAGCCGAAGCGGCGCGGGTCGTTGAAGCGCAGCACGTGATCGGAATCGAGCAGCAGGTCGACGTGATCGTGCGCGCGCACCGGCGTGTCGGCCGGCAACACCCGCAGGCTGCCGGACATGCCCAGGTGCAGCAGCGCGCTGCCGGCGGCGGTGTCGAGCAACAGGTACTTGGCGCGGCGGCGCACAGCGTCGATGCGCTGGCCGGGCAGGGTGTCCTCGATCGCCAACGGGATCGGCCAGCGCAGGTCGGGCCGGCGCAGGATCGCGGTGACCACGCGGCGGCCTTCCAGGTGCGGGGCGAGCCCGCGTCGGGTGGTTTCGACTTCAGGTAATTCAGGCATGTGCCCAGCGTACTATCCCGGTCAAGGCCCCGCGCCGTCCCGGGCGGGCCGCCATTTCGGGAGTCCGTGCGATGCTGCAGGCGAGCGAATCCGAGGAGGCCGCCAACGGGGCGCGATCCGGGCCGCGTTCGGGGCCGCAGTCGGGGCCGGACTTCGGGCCAGACCCGAGCCGGGGATCGCAGCGCGCCGCCGCCGCGGCCAGCGACGCCAGTGGCGATCCGGCATCGGCCAGTGACGCGCCCGCCCGTCCGCCCGGCCTGCGCCTGCGGGCCTTCGCTACCCACGAACTCGATCAGGCCCTGGATGCGCTGGGCTGGCGCGGCAACCGCATTCACGCCGGCGTCCATCTGGCGCGCAAGAACCTGCGCCGCGCCCGCGCGACCCTGGCCCTGGGCGGACCGGCGCTCGGGCCGGGCGCGGCCTTGATCGACCGCGAACTGCGCAAGCTCAACGACGGCCTGTCGGCCCTGCGCGACGCGCACGCCCTGGTCGAAACCTTCGATCGCCTGCTGCGCCAGCACCGCGACGGCGAGGTTCGCGCGCTGCTCGCGCGCGCCCGCCGCCGCGCCGCGACCGCGCGCGCGCAGGCCGCGCGCGAGGCGCGCATCGACGATCCCGACCTGGGCGCGCGCCGCTCGCTGTTGCGGGTGCTGCGCGCCGGTCTGCGCGCCCTGCCCTGGGCCGGACTGCAGCCCGAACACTGGCGCGAAGCGGTGGTGGTCAGCCTGGCGCGGGTCGCGCGCGCGGCCGAAAACGCGCGCCGCAGCGGCGACGACGAGGACTGGCACGGCTGGCGCCGGCGCGCGCGGCGCCTGTCGCAGCAGCAGCGCGCCTTGAAGACGGCCAAGCTCGGCCGCGACGCGCCGAAGTTCGACAAGCACCAGATCGAACGCCTCGGCGAGGCGCAGGACCTCAATCTGCTGCTGGACCATTGCGGCAAGCGCTCGCTGTTCGGCAAGCAGGACCGGACGGCGCTGCGGCGGTTCGCCCAGGCCGAACTGGCGAAGTCGCGGGTGCGGATCGCCGGCGGCGGGGGCGGCGGCGCGGACTGACGCAGGGATCGCGTCGGCGGAAGATTTCGGCCCCTTCGGAACGACGCCGCGGGCATGACCGACGCCGCCCGATGCCACCCCGATCACCCTGAACCGCTCAGCCGTGCCCGCCGCGCGCCGGCTTGCCCGTTGGAACCCACGACCCCATCACAAACGCCTGTGCAGGGCCCGCGGCCGTACCGGCGCGAACGGTGGTCGCGAGGTGGCATGATCGCCTGCACAACTGTCTTTTAATTGGTTCAAACTGTCCGTTGCCGGCTCCTTCGGTTCCACCGTCGGCCACCGGACCCTCGCCGCTCCCGGAGTCCGCAATGCCCGCGTTCCTGATCGATTTCCTCGCCGGTGGCCTGATCCAGGCCAGCTTCTGGGAACTGGCCGTCTATTTCCTGGTGGTGACCCAGCTGACGATCATGTCGGTGACCTTGTACCTGCACCGCTCGATGGCGCACCGCTCGGTCGATTTCCATCCGGCGCTGGCGCACGTGTTCCGGTTCTGGACCTGGCTGACCACCTCGATGATCACCAAGGAGTGGGCGGCGATCCATCGCAAGCACCACGCCAAGTGCGAGACCGAGGAAGACCCGCACAGCCCGCAGTTCAAGGGCATCGACACGGTGATGTGGCGCGGCGTGGAGCTGTACCGCGAAGCGCGCGCCGAGCGCGACGACATCGAGAAGTACGGCAAGGGCTGCCCGGACGACTGGATCGAACGCAAGCTCTACACCCCGCACGCGACGATGGGCCCGGTGCTGCTGCTGGCGCTGAGCTTCGTCTTGTTCGGCGCGGCCGGCGTGGCGATCTGGGCGCTGCAGATGCTGTGGATTCCGTTCTGGGCCGCCGGCGTGGTCAACGGCCTGGGCCACTGGTGGGGCTATCGCAATTTCGAGACCACCGACACCGCGACCAACCTGACCCCGTGGGGCTTCTGGATCGGCGGCGAAGAACTGCACAACAACCACCACGCGTTCCCTAGCTCGGCCAAGTTCGCATTGCGCAAGTGGGAGTTCGACATCGGCTGGACGGTGATCCGCGGCCTGAGCGCGCTGCGCTTGGCCAAGGTGCTGCGCGTGGCGCCATCGCTGGACGTGCGCCCGAACATCGCCATGCCCGACGGCGAAACCTTGAAGGCGCTGCTGGCGATCCGCTTCCAGGCCATGACCGACTACTACCGCAACGTCACCCTGCCGGCGTTGCGCGAGGAAGCCGGCAACGCGGGCGACCGCATGCGTTCGCTGCCGCGCCGCCTGCGCAAGGGCCTGGCCGACGGCGGCCGCTGGCTCGACGGCGACGCGCGCGCGCGTCTGCAGCACTGGATCGACGAGCGTCCGCGCATGGCCACCGTGGCCGATTTCCGCCAGCGCCTGGCGCAGGTGCTCGACGACCGTTCGCACGACGCCCAGGCCACCTTGGCGCGCTTGCACGCGTGGTGCGTGGAAGCCGAGGCCAGCGGCATCCAGGCGCTGCAGCAGTTCTCGGCGCGGCTCAAGGGCTATGCGCTGGCGCCGGCGCGTCACTGAGCGCGGCCACCAGCGGCGAACGAAAACCCGCGCAGCGATGCGCGGGTTTTTTATTGCGCGCGATCGCGATGCCGCGGGCGGATGCGAGCGTCTGGACGATCGATCGTCGCACCCACTTGCCCGCATCGCGCTACGGCCTCACCCTTCGCCGCAGGTCTTCCACGGTCCCGCGTTCATGCCGTATCGCCCGCTCGTCTTCGTCCTGTGCCTGTTGCCCGCCGCGGTCGCGGCCCAAGCTACGGGTCCGGTCACGTCCACCGGCGACTACCTCTCGCGCATGGACGCCGACGGCGACGGCAAGATTTCGCTGATCGAGTACCAGGACTGGCTGAGCTACGCCTTCGACGCGATGGACGCCAATCACGACGGCGTGCTCGATGCGCAGGAGCAGCCGTCCGGCAGGCGCGGTCATCTCGCGCTGACCCGCGAGCAGCATCGCATGACCCTGGCCGAACGCTTCGGCAAGCAGGATCGCAACCACGACGGCTGGCTCGACGCGCGCGAACTGGCTTCGCCGCCGCAATGACCGCGGCCGCATCGCGCGCGTTTCGCATTGCCATGGTGATGCGCGCGAAGCGATCAAGCCGGCCTGTTTCTCCGTACCCGGTCGCAATGCCCGGATCGCGCAATTGCCGCGTTCGTGCATCGCGTGGTACCTAGTCGGGATGGAATACGCACTGCCCCGCGGCGAACTCGACACCTTGTTCGCCGGCCCCCAATCCGTCAGCTGCGAACAACGCCGCGAACTGATCGATGCGATCGTCGAGCAACTGCGCGAGCAGCACGGCGAGCGCCTGCTCGCGGTCGCGCTGTACGGTTCGACCGCCCGCGACGACGACGGCCCGTACTCGGACGTGGAACTGTGGGCGGTGCTCGACGACGGCGCGTTCGGCATCGATTTCGATCAATCGCTGGAATGGGTGCACGGCCGCGGCAAGGCCGAGGTCAATCTGTACTCGCGCACCGCGGTCGAGGACCACGCGCGCAGTGTCGAGGAGGACTGGGCGCTCAGCCACGGCCAGTTCGTGCATGCGCGCGCGCTGTGGATCGCGCCCGATCACGGCACCCTGGTCGAAACCCTGCGCGCGCTCGCCGCGCATCCCGAGGACGACGCGGTCAATCGCGCGCTGTCCGAACTCGTGGTCGGCGAGCTGTACGAACTGATCGGCAAGCTGCGCAACCGGTTCGCGCGCAAGCCGCTGACCCTGCTGGCCGCCGAATTCGCCCAGCATCTGGCCTGCCTGATCGGCCTGGCCGAACGGCACGTGTTCGTGTCGGCCGGCACGATGTTCGACGAAGCCGCCGACCTGCCCGGCCCGGACGGCGCGGCGGCCCTGTTCAAGCGGATCGATCGAGGCGACCTGAGCGACGATGTCGCGGTGAGCGCGGCGATCGAGCGGGCCTGGGCCGGGATCGAAGCCTGGGCCGGCGAGGTGTCGCTCGACGATGCGCTGCGTCGCCGTTGCGTGGCCGGGCTGCGTTGACCGACTGATCCGGATGGACGCGGCGACGGTCGTGCCGGCCCGGTCCAGCGGCCACGGCGCGATGCGGGCGAGGTCTAGTCTGGCGGCAACTGCGGATACTCAGGCGGCCCGGCATCGGCCTGCTTCACGAACTCGAGCACGCGCCAGCGCGCGATCACCTGGTTGCCGCGGAAGAACGGTCTGGGGTCGTCGAGGCGGGCGAGACTGGCGCTGGATTGGCGCGCGAACCATTCCACGAACGCGCCGCGTTCCTCGAACACCCGCAGCGCCGGCTCATCGGGCCGGCCGTCGTAGATTTCCGCGTAGCAAAACCGTCCTTCCCGCCAGTACAGGCCCATGCCGCAGTAATCGCGATGGCCATACGCCAGCACCCAACCGGTTTGCAGGCCGTCGGCGACACGCTCGGCCAGATCGCGACCGAACGGCTCGACATCGGCGGCGAGCTCTTCTTGCCGTTCGAGCCTGAACACTTCTTCCGGCAAGGGCGGTCTGGTCATGGACACCTCGTGCGTGCGGGGGCGGCCGGATGGATGCTTGCAACGGGGCCGGCCGCTGTCAACGCGGCGAGGCCGAGCGTGTAGTGTGCGAGCCAGATTCCCGCACAACGGCGCGCCCACCCCATGCGGCTCCGACTACACCCTTGGCTCAGCGAGGCCCGCATCGCCGCCGCGCGCGGCGGCGGCTGGCGGCGCAATCGCGGCGCGATCGGCTTGTTGGCGTTGTCGATCCTGCTGCCGCTGGGCCTGCGCCTGTCCGCCAGCGAAGCGGCGATGTTGCCGGCCGCGGTGCCGCGCCTGATCGCGCAGCTGCCGTTGCCGTTCGCGCTGCTCGCGCTCGCCGTGGCCTATGCGCTCGCGCGCGGCCGCCTGATCGCGCTGGACGAGCGGCTGCGCCACGGTTGGTGGGCGGCCGCGCCGATCGCTCCGGCCGCCACCACGCGCACTTTGATCGTGCTCGCGTTCGCCGCGACCGTGCTGGCGATGCTGATCGCCGCCGCGGTGCTGATCGCGTTCGGCGGCGAGGCCGCGCAGGTGCGCGGCGCGTGCTGGATCGTCGCCGGCGGTCTCGGTCTCGGCGCGTCGTTCGGCTTGATTTCGGCCTTGCGCCATCGCCGCCATCCGCGGCATCGCCTGCGCGAAGGCGCGCGTCAGCCGTTGTTCGGCCTGCGCTGGCTCGACGACGCGCGCTTGCCGCATCTGAGCGACTGGCAACGCCGCGACGCGCTGCTGCGCTGGCGCCGCGGCGGGCATGCGTGGATGGTCGGCGCGGTGCTGGCGGCGTTGCCGAGTTCGACCGCGATCGCCGCCGGCCTGGGCGTGTTGCTGATCGCCGTCGCGATCGCCTGGTTCAGCCTGGTCGTGCAGAGCTGCGTCGCCGCGACCGTCGCCGCCGACCGCTTGCTCGCCAGCACGCCGCGCGCGCCGCGGGCCTTCGCCCGCGCGGCCTGGCGCTATCCCGCGTTCGCCTTCGTCTGCGCGACGGCGCTGATGCTGCTCGGCGGCGCGCTGCTGTCGCTGAGCTGGCGCGCCGCGCCGGTATTGCTGGCGATCGTGCTGGTGTTGTCGCTGCCGGCGCTGTCCGGCCTGGGTCGCGTCCATCGCCCGGCGTCGCCGCGATGAACTTCGTTCTCGAACTCGACAACCTGCAGCATCGCTACGACGAACACGCCGTGCTGCACGGTATCGACCTGCGCCTGCGCGGCGGCGAATTCGTCGCCCTGATCGGGCCGAACGGTTCGGGCAAGACCACCTTGCTGCATTGCCTGGCCGGCATCCAGCGGCCGAGCGCCGGCCGCGTGCTGATCGGCGGCCACGACATCGTGCGCGAGCCGCTGGCCGCGCGTCGGCAACTCGGCTTCGCCGTCGATCCGGCGCGCTTGCCGCCGTTGTTGAGCGGACGCGAATGCCTGCGGCTGTTCGCCGGCGCGCGCGGCGCGAGCGAGATTCCCGCGGCCACGTTGGCCCTGGCCGAGACCCTGGGTTGCGCCGCGATGCTCGATCGCCGCATCGGCCAATACTCGCTGGGCACGCGGCAGAAACTCGCGATCCTGCTGGGGCTGCTCGGCGAACCGCCGTTGCTGGTGCTGGACGAACCGCTCAACGGGCTCGACCCGCTGAGCGCGTATGCGCTCAAGCATCACCTGCAACGGCTCGCGGCCGAGCGCGGCACCGCGGTGTTGCTGGCGACCCATTCGCTGGATGTGGCCGAGCGTTTCATCAATCGCGCGTTGCTGTTGATGGACGGGCGATTGCGTCGCGAATGGCCGAGCGATGAGCTCGACGCGATCCGCGCCGATCCGGCGCGGTCGTTGGAGCAGTCGATGGTCGAGGCTTTGGCCGATCCCGATCGGCCGCGTTGATCGAAGTTCGACTGTAGGAGCGGCGCGAGCCGCGACCGCGGACTTGCCGGTTGCGTCGAAGGCGCGATGTCGCGGTCGCGGCTTGCGCCGCTCCTACAGGGGGCTGCCGAGATCGCGATTGCGCTTTTGCTGTTCCCCCCTTTGCAAAAGGGGGGTAGGGGGGATTTGCTTTGGCTTTGGCTTTCGCTGTTGTTTTGATTGATAAAGCCGAAAAGCAAAAGCGAATCCCCCCTGCCTCCCTTTTGCAAAGGGGGAAACAGCAACAGCAACAGCGTCATGCCCGGAGGTTTACCGCGGCGACAAGGCGACAACCCGCGCAACCATCAGCCACACCAGCACCTGCTACCATCCGCCCCGTTCGCAGAAGAGTGGCGCCGGCCCCGCGGCCGATGCCCGCCGAAGGCGCAGGCTCCCATAATCGCTCAGGCTCGGCCGTTCGGCCGAAACACTGCGGACACCATCGCCGATCTGGAGAGAGGCCGCCACGCGGCCCACCGAAGGGGCAAGCGGGCCGACGCGCATGCGCCGGACCGCCCAAACTCTCAGGTAAAAGGACAGCGGGAGCGGCGCCGTGGCCTTCGTCGTCCGACGATGCCGCGCAAATCCATGAGTGCATGCGCGCTGCGCGGCCCGCCGCCGCGCGGCATCGCTTCGCGCGCGTCGCCACGGTCGGCGGTCGCATGCGGGGCATCGCATCGCGCGTGGCGTTTGCGCCGCATGGCCACGGTTCTCCCGCATCGTCCGACGGAGCACCGCCATGTTGTTGCAGATCATCTACCTCATCGCCATCAGCGCCGAAGCCATGACCGGCGCGCTGTCCGCCGGGCGGCGGCGCATGGACTTGTTCGGCGTGGTCATCATCGCCTGCGTCACCGCGCTCGGCGGCGGCTCGCTGCGCGACATCGTGCTCGGCCACTACCCGCTGGGCTGGGTGCGCCATCCCGAGTACCTGGGCTATACCATCGGCGCGGCGATCGCGGCGACGTTCCTGGCCAAGAAACTGCATTACCTGCGCCGCACCTTCCTGTGGCTGGACGCGCTCGGCCTGATCGCGTTCACCCTGATCGGCTGCGCGGTGGCGCGCGAAGCCGGCCATCAGCCCGCGATCGTGGTGATCGCCGGCATGCTGACCGGCGCGTTCGGCGGCGTGCTGCGCGATGTGCTGTGCAACGAGATCCCGCTGGTGTTCCAGCGCGAGTTGTACGCGGTCATCTCGCTGCTGACCGGCGTGGCCTATCTGCTGCTGTCGCGCCTCGGCGTGGCCGAGAACCTGAGCGTGCTGCTATGCCTCGGCGGCGGTTTCGCGCTGCGCCTGCTGGCGATCCGCTATGAGTGGGAAATGCCGAAGTTCGTTTATCAGTGATCGCGGCGGCGGCATGATCCGAACGCGAACGACGAGCCTGCACGATGCGGCGGCGATCGGATCGATCCAGGCGCTCACGCGCGACCCCGCGTCGGCTAACTCAATTGCGCCTCAATCGGATGCGGCGTCATTCGCCTGGATCAATCCGCAAGCACCTGCGCGACCCGTTCGCGCAACAGCGGCACCAGTTCGCGTTCGAACCAGGCATTGCGCTTGAGCCACAGATTGTTGCGCGGGCTCGGATGCGGCAGCGCGATCACGGTGGGCCAGGTGTCGCGCCATGCCAGCACGGCCTGGGTCAGCGAGGCGCCCGCATCGGGCAGGTGATAGGCCTGCGCGTATTGGCCCACGACCAGGGTCAGCTGCAGATGATTCAAGCGCGACATCAGCCGCGCCCGCCAGGTCGGCGCGCATTCCGGCCGCGGCGGCAGATCGCCGGCGCGGCCGGTGCCGGGAAAGCAGAACCCCATCGGCAGGATCGCGACCCGATCGGCGTCGTAGAACTGCTCGCGCGACAGCCCCAGCCACGCGCGCAGCCGTTCGCCGCTGGCATCGTCGAACGGAATGCCGCTTTCGTGGACCTTGCGTCCCGGCGCCTGCCCGGCGATCAGGATCCGCGCGCTCGCGCCGACCTGCACCACCGGCCGCGGCCCGTGCGGCAGATGCGCTTCGCAACGGGTGCAGGCGCGCACCTCGTCCAGCAGGGTCGGCAGGGAGGACATGGCGCGATGCTAGGCCTTGCCGGGGCCGGCGTCGATGCGCGGCGTTCAGGTCGCGCGACCGGCCGTCAGGTCCGGGATTCGGTCGAAGCCCTCGGGCGTGGGGCCGACGCAATACGCAAACAACAACGCCGGCTTTCGCCGGCGTTGTCGCTTCGTGCATGCCGCAAGTCTCAGGCGATCACAAGGTGATATCGCGATCCTTGGTTTCCGGCAGGAACAGCGCGCCGATCACCACGGTCATCGACGCGACGATGATCGGATACCACAGGCCGCTGTAGATATCGCCGGTGGCGGCGACGATGGCGAAGGCGGTGAACGGCAGGAAGCCGCCGAACCAGCCGTTACCGATGTGGTACGGCAGCGACATCGAGGTGTAGCGGATACGGGTCGGGAACAGTTCGACCAGCCATGCCGCGATCGGGCCGTAGACCATGGTCACCAACAGCACCAGGAAGGTCAGCAGCGCGATCACCATCGGCTTGTTGATCTGCGCCGGGTCGGCCTTGGCCGGGTAGCCGGCGGTGGTCAATGCCGCGCTGAGTTCCTTGCCGAACGCTTCGGACTGCGCCTTGAACGCCGCGCTGTCGAGCGCTTCGCCCTCGAAGCTGTTCAAGCTCGCGCCGCCGATGCTGACCGTCGCCAGACTGCCGGCCGGACCGGCCGCGTTGACGTAGGGGATGCCCTTCTTGGCCAGCGCCGACTTGATCACGTCGCACGACTGCTTGAACGCGGCCTTGCCGACCGGATCGAACTGGAACGCGCAACGGTCCGGATCGGCGGTGACGGTGACCGGCGAGGCGGCGACCGCGGCTTCCAGCGCCGGATTGACGTTGTGGGTGAGCGCCTTGAACACCGGGAAGTAGGTGAACACCGCGATCAGGCAGCCGGCCAGCACGATCTTCTTGCGGCCGATCTTGTCCGACAGCCAGCCGAACAGGATGAAGCCGCCGGTGGCCAGCGCGAGCGCGATGGCGATCAGGATGTCGGCCTGGTTCGGGTCCATGCCGAGAGTCTTGGTCAGGAAGAACAGCGAGTAGAACTGGCCGCCGTACCACACCACCGCCTGGCCCGCGGTCGCGCCGAGCAGGGCGAGCAACGCGATCTTGCCGTTCCGGGAGAAGAAGCTCTCGGTGATCGGCGCCTTGGAGGTCTTGCCTTCGGCCTTCATCTGCTGGAACAGCGGCGATTCGGCCAACTGCATGCGGATCCACACCGACACGCCGAGCAGGATCACCGAGAACCAGAACGGGATGCGCCAGCCCCAGGCTTCGAAGTCGTCCTTGCCCAGCCAGTTGCGGCAGGCCCAGATCACCAGCAGCGACAGGAACAGGCCGATGGTCGCGGTGGTCTGGATGAAGCTCGTATACAGACCGCGCTTGCCGTTGGGCGCGTGCTCGGCGACATAGGTCGCCGCGCCGCCGTACTCGCCGCCGAGCGCGAGGCCCTGCGCCAGCCGCAGCACAATCAGGATCACCGGCGCGGCGATGCCCATGGTCGCGTAGCTGGGCAGGATGCCGACCAGGAACGTCGACAGGCCCATCAGCACGATGGTGACGAGGAAGGTGTACTTGCGTCCGATCATGTCGCCGAGCCGGCCGAACACCAGCGCGCCGAACGGACGCACCGCGAAGCCGGCGGCGAACGCGAGCAGGGCGAAGATGAACTGGCTGGTCTCGTTGAGGCCGCCGAAGAACTGCTTGCCGATGATGACCGCGAGCGAGCCGTACAGGTAGAAGTCGTACCACTCGAACACGGTGCCGAGGCTTGAGGCGAAAATGACTTTCTTATGACCCTTGGTCAGCGGCGCGGTGGACGGCGGCGCGTTTGCGGCGGTGCTGGACATATCTGTTCCCCCGAACAGTGAGTAGGAGCGGGCCGGAGCCCGCCGGGGTTTTACGTTTCAGAAAAGCTGTACGACAACGGGCCGCGAATCCTTCCTGCCGTCATTCGCGAAGGCGGGAATCCAGAGACTTCAGAGTCGTGCCTGGATGAAGCGCTGGATATTCGGCTCCGCCGAAGCAAAGCGGAGCCCGCCTTCGCGGGAATGACGGTAGGTAGAGGCGTCGCGGCCCGAACTGCGCATTCAGAAGCTGTACTTCACATGCGTCTGCAACCGATTGATCTCGCCCTTATCGCCGGTCTCGATCTCGCGTTGGCCCCAGATGTATTCCGCGCCCACGTCGAGCTTCGGAATCGGGGTGTAGATCAGGTTGATATGCGCCGATTGCGCCGAGTGGGTGATGCCGGTACCGGTCAACGCGGTGTCCTGGTCGTACTGCGCGCGCGAATAGAACAGGTTGCCGCGCAGCTTCGGGGTGAACACATGACGCCAGCCGACGAAGCCCGAGATCACGTCGATGTTGTCCAGATCGCCGTTCGCGTCGAGCACCGCGTCGTTGTTGAGCGCCAGGCCGACATAGCGGCCGATGCCGCTGCCGGCGGTGACCATGTAACGCAGGTCGTCCTTGGCGCCGAGGTTCCACTTGCCCGAAACGCTGACGCCGTAACCGGTGTTGCTGTCGTTGATCTTGCCGGTCTGGTACTTCAACTGCCGCGCCAATGCGCCGACGCTGAAATGGCCCCAGTCGCCCTTGGCCGTGTAGCGCGCGGTGACGTCCGGGACCGCGCCGTCGTCGCCTTGAACCTGGGCCATGTTGCCGCGGAACGGCGTGTACACCGTCTCCGGGTTTTCGATCGAGAACGACCACGGCCCGCTGGTGTAGCGCAACTGCGCCTGGCGCACGAACACCGTGCCTTCGGTCGGGCCGAGGAAGTCGACCGTGTCCGGCAGCGCCGCGGTGTCCTGGAAGTTCGACCAGGTCTGGCCGGCCAGCCACTTGTTCCAGCTCACATAGGCTTGGCGCAAGGTCAGCGCATAGGTGTTGGTGGCGATCTCGTTGCCGGTGAACGCGGTGGTGCCGCCGCCGAACAGATCGAATTCGAGATAGCCCTTGAGCTTGTCGCCGCTTTCCAGGTCGGTGTCGGTGGCGAACCAGAAGCGCGAGAAGTTCGCGCCCATGTCGGTGTCGGCGCTGCCCTCGCGGTTGCCGCCGCCGCCGACCGGAATCGCCTTGGGCACGTAGAACAAGCGGCCGACCGAACCGTCGGCGATGTCGCCGTCGTTGGTCGAGGTGACCGAGGCGTCGAGCTTGATGAAGCCGCCGTAGCTGAAACGCGTGCCGGGATTCGCGCCCGGATTGATCGGCGCGGTCTGCAGGCTCGGCTTGCCCGGCGTGGCGACCGCGGCGACCGGCGCGCTGGCTTGCGCGGCCTTGACCTCGGTGACCTGGGTCTGGACCTGCTGCTGTTGCGACACCAGTTGCTGGACCATGCGTTCCAGATCGGCGACGCGTGCTTCGAGTTCCTTTTCCTTCGCGGTCTGGGCGAAGGCCAGCCCGGGCAGGGCCAGTGCGACCAGCAAGGCCGCGGCCAGCGGCCGCCGTCGGATCGTTGCGCGCGGCGCGGCGTTGCGTGTCATCACGCGAGTGACAGTCATGATTCCCCTCCCGAAGAATGCCGCCCGAACGGTGCGGCCGCGGCCAGCCTGCGCGCGCCCCGAGTGGGTCACCATTCGCCATTGGTCGTAAAAAGCGCACCTGTATGCGGGGTTTACGACCAAGGTCTATGGGGCTGGGAATCGGGAATGGGGAATCGGGAATCGGCAAAGCGGGTCGGCCTGCTCCGATTCCCGATCTGCATCCCTGGCCTTTGGACGAACGTCTATCGAGTCGGGAATCGGGAATGGGGAATCGGGAGTCGGCAAAGCGGGTCGGCCTGCTCCGATTCCCGATTCCCGATTCCCCATTCCCGGCCTTTTAGACCAAGGTCTAAAGCGGTGGTTCTGCGATGCGTTGTGCATTGCGGCACACTGGATGGCCAAGACCTACAGTTCGCAGATCGAGCATCGGCACGGCATCATCGTGTTCTAAGCTTTTTCGATTCCCGATTCCCGATTCCCGATTCCCGATTCCCGATTCCCGATTCCCGATTCCCGGCCTTCCGCAGGAGCCCGCAATGAGTCACCCCGCCAGCGTCTATCCCGTCGACGAGGACTTCGCCGCCCAGTCGCGTTATCGGCGCGAGGATTACCAACGCCTGTACGCCGAATCGGTCAGCGATCCCGAAGCGTTCTGGGGCCGCGTCGCGCAGCGGCTGGAGTGGTTCAAGGCGCCGACCAAGATCAAGAACGTCAGCTACGACCTGCGCGATTTCCGCATCAAGTGGTACGAGGACGGCGAGCTCAACGCCAGCGTCAATTGCCTGGACCGGCACCTGGCCACGCGCGGCGACAAGACCGCGCTGTTGTTCGAGCACGACGATCCGAACCTGCCGGCCGAGCCGATCAGTTACCGCGAGCTGCATGCGCGCGTATGCCGGCTGGCCAATGCGCTGCGCAACCTCGGGGTCAAGAAGGGCGACCGCATCACCATCTATCTGCCGATGATTCCCGAAGCGGTGGTCGCGATGCTGGCGTGCGCACGGGTCGGCGCGATCCATTCGGTGGTGTTCGGTGGGTTCGCGCCGAATTCGATCGCCGACCGCATCGCCGACTGCACCAGCAAACTGGTCATCACCGCCGATGAAGGCCTGCGTGGCGGCAAGAAGATCGCGCTCAAGGCCAACGTCGATGCGGCGCTGAAACTGCCGGGCACCAACTCGGTCGAAACCGTGCTGGTGGTGCGTCACACCGGCGCCGCGGTCGACATGCAGATGCCGCGCGACCGCTGGTACGACGCGGTGATCGAAGGCCAGCCCGACACCTGCGAACCCGAGCGCATGAACGCGGAAGACCCGTTGTTCATCCTCTACACCTCCGGCAGCACCGGCAAGCCGAAGGGCGTGCTGCACACCACCGGCGGCTATCTGACCTACGCCGCGTTCACCCACGAAGCGGTGTTCGACCTGCGCGAGGACGACATCTACTGGTGCACCGCCGACGTCGGCTGGGTCACCGGTCACAGCTACATCGTCTACGGCCCGCTCGCCAACGGCGCGACCGCGCTGGTGTTCGAAGGCGTGCCGAACTATCCGGACGTGTCGCGGTTCTGGAACGTGATCGACAAGCATCAAGTGACGATCTTCTACACCGCGCCGACCGCGATCCGCGCGCTGATGCGCGACGGCGACGAACCGGTCAAGAAGACTTCGCGTTCGTCGCTGCGCCTGCTCGGCACGGTCGGCGAGCCGATCAATCCCGAAGCCTGGCGCTGGTATTACGAGGTGGTCGGCGATTCGCGTTGCCCGATCGTCGACACCTGGTGGCAGACCGAGACCGGCGGCATCCTGATCAGCCCGCTCGCGGGCGCGATCGACCTCAAGCCCGGTTCGGCGACCCAGCCGTTCTTCGGCGTGCAGCCGGCCTTGGTCGACGCCAACGGCGGCGAGCTCGAAGGCGAGGCCGAGGGCAATCTGGTGCTGAAGGATTCCTGGCCGGGGCAGATGCGCACGGTCTATGGCGATCATCCGCGTTTCATCGAAACGTATTTCCGCACCTACCCGGGCACCTATTTCACCGGCGACGGCTGCCGTCGCGACGCCGACGGGTATTACTGGATCACCGGCCGCGTCGACGACGTGATCAACGTCAGCGGCCATCGCATCGGCACCGCCGAGGTCGAGAGCGCGCTGGTCTCGCACCCGAAGGTGGCCGAAGCGGCGGTGGTCGGGTTCCCGCACGACCTCAAGGGCCAGGGCATCTACGCCTACGTGACCCTGATCGCCGGCGAAGCGCCGGGCGAAGAGCTGCGTAAGGAACTGGTCGCCTGGGTACGCAAGGAAATCGGCCCGATCGCCACGCCCGACCACCTGCAGTGGGCGCCGGGCCTGCCGAAGACCCGCTCGGGCAAGATCATGCGCCGCATCCTGCGCAAGATCGCCGAGAACGCGCCGGATCAGTTGGGCGATACCAGCACGCTGGCGGATCCGTCGGTGGTGGATAGTCTGGTTAATGAGCGGCTTGGGAAGTGAGGTCGCTTGGCGGCGGGTAGGAAAAGCCAATTTGAAGTGAGGCTGCGGCGGAACGGGCAGGAAAAGCGAATCCCCCCTGGCCCCCCTTTTCCAAAGGGGGGAACCCGGTAGGTCGCTTTATCGCCGCTGATCGTTGGCCGTGATCCGCAACTGCCTCACCCGCGCCACAGGCCATCGACACGATCCCGGCCGCAGTTGCCGTTGCTTTTCCCCCCTTTGGAAAAGGGGGGCAGGGGGGATTCGCTTTCAGTTCCGAACTCGCAGCGAAGCCACCCGAAAAATTTCCTCCATCACCGCGGCCGTCTCATTCAAGACCTGCAGATTGTCAAAGCGCAGCACCAACAACCCGAGCGAATTCAGCGCGTGGGTCCGCGCCGCATCCGCGGCACGCCCTTCCTCGCTGAGATGCTGCGAACCGTCCACCTCGACCACCAGCCGCGCGGCCGGCGCATAAAAATCGGCGATATACCCCAGTAGGGGTTTCTGCCTATAAAACCGCAACCCGCACACTTGGCGGCCGCGCAACCGATACCAAAGCCGCTGTTCGGCCCGACTGGCGACACAGCGCAACCTGCGCGAAGGATTTCTGAGACGGCGTTCATACGGCAGCATGCGCACATTTCACCTGCCTTCACCCATCGTCCAATAGCGGGCCATACCCCTGCTGGTCGTAAGATTCCCCTTACAGCAAGTCCGGCCCACGCATGACGTCCGCCGCCGCAACACCCGCCGCAACGCAGTACCCGAGGTACCCCATGCCGACCCTGCTGATCGCCGACGACCACCCGCTGTTCCGCGAAGCCCTGCGCGGCGCGGTCGCGCGGGTGCTGCCGGACGCGGCCCTGCGCGAAGCCGACAGCGTCGACGCGCTGTACGCCCTGGTCGAGGCCGAATCCGACGCCGACCTGCTGCTGCTCGATCTCAACATGCCCGGCGCGCAAGGCTTCAGCGCGCTGGTGCACCTGCGCGCGCTGCATCCGCAGTTGCCGATCGTGGTGGTGTCCGCGCGCGAGGAACCGGCGACGATGCGCCGCGCGCTCGATCATGGCGCGGTCGGCTTCATTCCCAAGTCCGCCGATGCGGTGACCCTGGGCGAGGCCCTGACCACGGTGCTCGACGGCGATCGCTGGGCGCCGGCCGCCGCGTTCGCCGCGCCGGCCGCCAATGCCGAGGAACACGACGCCGCGCAGCGCCTGCGCGACCTCACCCCGCAACAGTTCCGGGTGCTGCAGATGCTCGGCTCGGGCCTGTTGAACAAGCAGATCGGCTACGAACTGGGCGTGTCGGAAGCGACGGTCAAGGCCCACGTCACCGCGATCCTGCGCAAGCTCGGCGCCAACAACCGCACCCAGGCGGTATTGATCGCCGGCCGCCTGGCGCTGGATCCGGGGGCGATCGTGCCGCCGCCGGAAGAAGCCGACTGAGGCAACAGATCGCGCACGGTGCGCCCTCGTGGATGCAGGCGGCGACAATGATGGTGTTCGCAAACGGCGTGCATCTCGGCGTCGATTGCGGCATGCGGGAGCCGCACCTCGCCTGCGTGCGGCAGGGCAATGCGTGAACGCGTAACGCGAACGAAGCCCGGTTGTGGGACGTCGATACCCTTAGTGTCTGCTTACTGGCGGCAACGGCGTCGGACAGTTCTTCGCTCAGCGAGTCGATCGGAACGAAACGGTAGCTAAGATCGGATTCGTTGCCGTTCATCAGTGAGCGGACATGAAGTCGATGCGGTCGAGCCCCAGCTTGCGGGCGCATTCGACCGAGCCGCTTTTCGCCCGCACGGTGAATTCGATGCGGCCCGACTCGATGGTGTAAGCGCGCGCCGCGGATCGCGGTCTCGGCCGCGGTGCGCTGGCGCCGCGCGGGTCGGTCGTGCGTTGAGCGAATCAACGGCGACCGATCAATTCCGACAACTGGCGGGCGCGTCGTCGGAGAGTTGCTCGCTCGGCGCGCCGATCGCAATGAAGCGATAGCTGTGATCGGATTCATGGCCGTTCATCAGTGAGCGGACATGCAGATCGATCCGATCCGGTCCGAGCGTGCCGGCGTACTCGACCGCGCCGCGTTTCGCGTGCGCGGTGAATTGGATCCGGCCCGACTGAATCGTATACGGGCCGCGCGGCAGGCCGACGCAGCTGCGGTTGAACCAGTCGTTCAATGCTTCGGACGACTCGGGCGCGGTCACGGTGATCGCGGTGCCGTCCGGGTACAGCCGCAGATAGAAAAAATAATCGGCGTAGGCGGCCTGATAGACGCCGTCGAAACGGATCAGCCCGGCCTTGGCGGCTTCGGCGCGCTGGGCGTTTTGCCGGTCGTCGTGCTTCGCGACCTTATGCGCGACGTGCTGCGCGGGCGCCGACGGATTCGCGCTGCCGAGCAGCAGCGGCGCGGCGGCGAGGGCCAGCAGGACGAGCCAGTTGTTTCGCATCAGGGTTGTTCCGGTAACGGTGGGGCTACAAGCGACCGGTCGAAGCCGGGGCGGTGCGCATCGCGAGCTGTCCGCGGTTTTTGAGATGTCCGGTTTCTACTCTATCCGAACGGCCTGCATCGCCTGCGCATACGCGCGATCGATCTGCATGCGGCGGCGCTGCGCCTGTGCGCGCGCTTCCGCGCTCAGGTGCGCGATGCGTTCGGGCAGGTGTTCGGCGCGCTTGCTCTGGTGTGCGGCGTCGATGGTCGCGCGGTCGGCGTTGGCGGGCACGCCGAGCACTTCGTGCCACGGCTTGTCGCCATCGGCCGACGTCGACGATGCAGGGTCGCGACCGCTCAACAACGGCCACACCACCGCGACCAGCCAATACCCCAGCGCCACGCCGCCGACGATCACCAGCACTTCGGTCGAGGTCATCGCAATTGCTCCAGTCGTTGTTTCGCGCCCAGCAGGCGCGCGTCGCCGCCATGGAAATCGATCGCCATGTCGGCGCGCTCGGCGATGGCGTCGGCCAACTGCCGACGCTCGCTCGCGGGCAGCAAACGCCGCGCCGCATCGATGGCGTTGCCGTGCAGGCCGCGCCGCGCACACAGCCGGCGCACGACGTTGAGCGCATGCGGCGGGCAGCACAGCAGTTCGAACGACAGCGACAAGGCCTGTCGTCCGCTCAACTCCAGCACGCGCCGGTAACGCCAGATGCGCAGGCCCATGACCAACACGGTGGCGTAGATCGATACCGCGAGCGCGAGCATCGCCAGCGGATGCGGAAACCGCCACAGCAGCAGCGGCAGCGCGACCAGCAGCAAGATCCACAGCAGCCGGCAGGCCGCGCCGAAGCCGTAAAGCGCCTGGACGAAATGATCCAGCCCGGCCCAATGCTCGGCGGGCGTTTGCGCCGGCTCGCCGAGCCAGCCGCAGCGCCACAGCGGCGCCGCGGGCCGCAGCGGATCGGGCAGATACAGATAGCGTCCGCGCCACTGCGTGTTCGAACCGGTCGACGCGCGCCAATGATCGCCGTGCCGCACCACGACGATTTCGTCGTAGTGCAGCAGCATCAGCGCGTCGAGCAGATAGAACCCGACCACGCCGAGCACCAGCAACAGCTCGACCGGCGCGAGGCTCATTCCTGCGTGTCGTCCTTCGGCTTGTCCTTGTTGCGGCCGAACAGCTTGCCGATCGCGGTACCAACGGCGACGAAGCCGACCAGCACCAGCTTCCACGCCTTGACCAGGAACAGGCCGATCGCGGCGAACACGCCCTTCTTGCTCGCCACCGCGGCCGCGCCGCCGGTGATCAGCGCGGCCAGGCCGAACTCGGCGACGTGATCGCCGGGCTTGAACTCGCTGTACTTCTCGCCGTCGTTGAACGAATAACCCGGCACCAGTTGCTTGAACTGGCCGATCGCGCCGTCGAGGTCGGTCTGGTCGGCGACCAGGATCACCTCGGTGACGCCGTGGCGGCCGAGCAGGCGGGTGTTGTAGTTGGCGAACTTCTCGCTCGAACCTTCGCTCGAGGCCAGCACCGCCCACTCCAGATTGTGGGTGGACTTGTCGTACTGGGGCTTGAAGCTCCAGCCCTCGATCTTCATGGTTTCCCAACCGCGCTTGCGGCGTTCCTCGTTGCCTTCCTCGGTGCCCTCGCGGATCGAGTCGAGGATCGCGTCGGCATCGAGCGACTCTTCGTCCTTCACGTAGCCGATGTCGCTGTAGTGGAAGAACGAAAACCAGTTCATGTCCTTCGGCGCGAGGGTGTACTCGTCAGTGCCGGTGGGCGGGTTGTGCAGGATTTCGTTGAGCTTGCGCGTGCTCGCGGCATCCAGGAACGCGTAACCCTCGGGCACGCGGATGCTGGCCTTGTCGGCGATCTTGCCGTTGGTCGGTCCGACCTGCCAGGCCAGATTGGCCAGCGCTTGCGCGCCGGTGTCCTGGGCGGCGGCGGGCGCGAGAGTACCGACCAGCGCGAGCGCGGTCAGGACGGAAAGCAGGCGCTTCCGCATGAGGTATCCCCTTGTTCGATTCGATGACGTCTGTGATGAGACGCTGGCGGACGTTCCCCACGCCCGGCCCGCTATCGCGTCCTTGGATAGGTGCGGGCCCGGCAAGCTTAGTGTGTCGGGTGTCACGGAAGCAACGGAGTTCTATTGAGTGCGCCGCTGCGAGCGATGGCCCGGACGGCCGCACGAGCGCCGGGTTTCAGGCGCGCGAGTTCGACCTTTGCGCCGCCAGGAACGCCCGCAGCGAGGCCGGCTTGATCGGCTTGGTCAGCACCCGGCACCCGTGTTCGCGCGCGGCATGCTTGAGCGCGTCGCTGCCGTCGCCGGTCAACAGCGCGGCCGGCAGCGCGGCGCCGATGCGTTCGCGCAGCACGTCAATGGTCGCCAGGCCGTCGAGACGGTCGTGCAGGTGGTAGTCGACCAGCGCCACGTCCGGCGATTGATCCAGCAAGCCCAGCGCATCGTCCACGGTCGCCGCCAGCAGCGCGGTCGCGCCCCAGCGGTCGAGCAGGGCGCGCATGCCGTCGAGGATTTCGCGATCGTTGTCGATGCACAGCACGCGCAGCCCGGACAGCGAATCGCCGAGCGTCGGCGAGGCGGTGTCCGGCGGCGGCAGTTCGCGCAGCGGTTCGCCGAGCGGCACCGCGATCGAGAACACGCTGCCGCGGCCGATCTGCGAACGCACCCGCAGCGGATGATCGAGGGTGCGCGAGATGCGCTGGCAGATCGACAGGCCCAGGCCCAGGCCGCGTTCGCCGCCGCTGCCGGGTTGGTCGAAGCGGCGGAACTCGTCGAAGATCTGTTCCAGGTGATGCTCGGGAATGCCCGGGCCGGTGTCCCACACCTGCAATTCGATCTGGCGCGAATGCGGACGCGCGCGCGCCGCCATCAGCACGCCGCCTTCGCGGGTGTAGCGCAGCGCGTTGGCGAGGAAGTTCTGCAAGGCGCGGCGCAACAGCCGGCGGTCGCTGCGGATCGACAGCGGCATCGGCGGCACCCGCACGCGCAGGTGCAGGCCGCGGCCGGCGGCACTGGGCGCGTATTGGGCGGCGAGTTCGCGCAGCAGTTCGCCGGCGTCGAGATCGTCGAGCTCCGGCCGCAGCGCGCCGGCGTCCAGGCGCGAAATGTCGAGCAGGCCGTCGAGCAGATCCTCGGCCGCGCGCAACGAAGCGTCGACGCGTTCGGCCAGGCGCCGTTGTTCGTGGACATCGTCGCTTTCGCGCAGCGCGGTGGTGAACAAGCGCGCGGCGTTGAGCGGTTGCAGCACGTCGTGGCTGACCGCGGCGAGAAAGCGGGTCTTGGACTGCTGCGCCGATTCGGCTTCCTGGGTGCGCTGTTCGACCCGTTGCTCCAGGTTTTCGTTGGCTTCGCGCAGCGCCTGTTCGGCGCGTTTGTAATCGGTGACGTCGCTGTAACTGGTCACGTAGCCGCCGCCGATCAGCGGCCGACCGACCATCTCGATCACCTGGCCGTTGGCGCGCACTCTTTCGAACACGTGCGGCGCGCCCGCGCGCAGATGGGCGAGGCGGCGGCGCACGATTTCGTCGATGCGGGTTTCGTCGAGGCTGTAATCGTCGTGCGGGCCGGGGCCCATCTCGCCGCGCTCGGCGTTCCAGCGGATCAGGTCGCTGACCGGACGGCCGACATAGAGCATGCCGTCGGGGTAATCGAACAACTCCTGATAACGGCGATTCCACGCGACCAGGCGCATCGCCGGATCGACCACGCTGACCCCCTGGCTGATGTTTTCCAGGGTGGTCGACAGTACCTGGCGATTGAAGCGCAGTTCCTGGTTGGCTTCGTCGAGCAGCGCGACCACTTCGCCCAGTTCCATGCCCGAACCGCGCAGCGCGCTGGTCAGGGTCAGGCGCGCGGAGGCCGCGCCGATCGCCGCGGCGAGCAGGCGTTCGGTGAATTGCGCCAGGGCGCGGTCGGCGGGTTGTTCGGGTTGCCATTCGCGGCCTTGCTGGTGCGCGTAATCCTCGAACGCGCGGCGCGCGTGACGCTCGCCGACGATGCGTTCGGCCAGCGCCAGCAGTTCGCCGCCGCGCACGCTGCCGGCCCAGCCGCCCGGACCGAGCGCGGGACGGCGCACATAGGGATCGAGGAACGGCGCGGCCAGCAACTGATCCTGCAGACGCGGACGCTGCCGCACCGAAACGAACAAGAACGCCCCGATGTTCACCAACAGCGACCAGAACGTGCCGTGGGTCAGCGCGTCCCAGCCGACCAGGCCGAACAATTGCTCGGGCCGCAGCCAGGTAATGGCGAGCGGGCCGGTCGCGACCCAGTCGTCGCCGATCCAGCCGCCGCGCGCGAGCGCCGGCAGCAGCAGGGTGTAGGCCCACACCACGGTGCCGGCGAACAGGCCGGTGAACGCGCCGGAGCGGCTCGCGCCGCGCCAGTACAGGCCGCCGATCAGCGCCGGCGCGAACTGCGCGACCGCGGCGAAGGCGAGCAGGCCGTGCTGGGCCAGACCGTTCGCGCCGAGCGAACCGCGGTGATAGGTGTAGGCCATCAACGCGAGCAGCACGATGGTGACCCGGCGCACCCACAGCACTTGACGATCGATGCCGGGGCTTTGATGCGGCGCGCCTTCGTGCAATGCGCCGGTGCGCAGCAGCAACGGCATGACCAGATCGTTGCTGACCATGGTCGACAACGCCACCGACGACACGATGACCATGCCGGTCGCGGCCGAGAAGCCGCCGATGTAGACCATCAGCGCCAGCGCGCGCTGGTCGAACTGCAACGGCAGCGCGAGCACGTAGGTGTCGGGCGATACGCCGCTGCCGCCGAGCAGGGCCTGACCGGTCAAGGTGATCGGCACCACCAGCAGGCTGATCAGGATCAGATAGCCGCCGAACAGCCAGCGCGCCGAACGCAGGTCGTTGGGGTCCTGGCATTCGACCACGGCGACGTGGAACTGACGCGGCAGGCACACGATCGCGGTGAACGCGAGCAGGGTCTGGGTGATGAAGCCGGCCGGCAGGCCCGGTTGCATGACCACGCGCGCGGCCTGTTCGATGCGTTCGGGGTAGCTGCCCAGGCCGGGCAGGTGGATCAGCGCGAACACGCCGATGGCGACGAACGCGACCAGCTTGACCAGCGATTCCAGCGCGACCGCGAGGACCATGCCGTGGTGATGTTCGGTCGCATCGACCTGGCGGGTGCCGAACAGGATCGCGAACACCGCCAGCATCATCGCCACGTAGAACGCCGGGTCGGCGAGCAGGCCGCTGTCGGACGGCACCCCGGCCAGCACTTCCACGCTCATCGCCACCGCCTTGAACTGCAGCGCGACGTAGGGCACCGCGGCGGTCAGCGCGACGGTCGCGACCAACGCGGCCAGGCCCGGCGCGCGGCCGTAGCGCGAGGACAGGAAGTCGGCGATCGAGACGATGCGCTGTTCGCCGGAGATCAGCACCAGGCGTTCGAGAATGCGCCAGCCGAACGCCAGCATCAGCAGCGGGCCGAGGTAGATCGGCAGAAACCCCAGCCCGGTGCGCGCGGCGGTGCCGACCGCGCCGTAGAAGGTCCACGAGGAGCAATACACCGCCAGCGCCAGCGAATAGACCGCGGTGCGCAGCCAGCGCGCGCGCGGCGTGCGTTCGCGCTGGTCGCCGTAGTAGGCGACCGCGAACAGCAGGCCGACGTAACCGGCCGATACCAGCAGCAGGATCCAGCCTGGGATCAAGGGCGCGGATTCGCGAGGACGAGTGGCCTGAAGTGTACGGCCTTGGCGATTGGCTCGGGTTTGGGTGGGGATGCGACTTTGGATGGTGGCGGCCCTCACCCCAACCCCTCTCCCGTACACGGGAGAGGGGCTTCGCTTGTCCCTTCTCCCGCTAGCGGGAGAAGGTGCCCGCAGGGCGGATGAGGGCAGACGAGCCGGCGTCGCGCAGCCGCTTGCTGCCCCGCGCCATCCGCAACAGCCACGCCTGAACATCGCCCACGCCCCGCACAATCGCGCTGAGCGGGCGATCAAGCTTCCGCATCGCCGCGGCGCGGAATCCACTGCGGTCACGGTTTGCCCGGCGGGCATTTGCCAGTGTCGGCCGCGCGTGGAGCCCCTCGGTTCTCGCGCATCAACTCAAACCCACACCTCGGCGCAGCCATCGCCACGCCCGTCGTCGCCGCAGATGCGGCGCGCGGACGCGCGCGCGTTCGTTCGATGGCCGGTCGCCGTCTCGATCCCAGGAGGGAACAGCGAATGAACCATGGACCGTCGAAGTTGTTGCTGCCCGCGCTGCTGACCAGCGCATTGTGTCTCGCGTTGCCGGCCACCGCCGTCGCCCAGACCGAACCGGGCGCGCCCGTGCCGCTGAAGATCGCCGATCAGCGCAGCATCGATCTGCAACTGGGCGAGCAGCCCGGCCGGGTCGGTCGCGCCGGCGTCGACGCCGGCCGCAAGCAGGTCGAGATCCGCACCCCGGATGCGTCGTTCATCAAGGTGCATTTCGATCATTTCTTGCTGCCCGCGGGGGTGACCTTGGAAGTCGCCAGTCCCGACGGCCGCGAGGTCTATCGCTACAGCGCGCAGCAGCTCGATCCGCATACCGTCGCCGCCGATCTCGGCCAGGACGGCAAGACCAGTTTCTCGGCGATGTCGATCTCCGGCCCGGTCGCGGTGCTGCGTCTGGTCGGCACCGCGCGCGAGCCGTGGCGCGCCGAGCATGGGGTGAAGGTGTCGCGTTATCTGGAAGGCTATCCGGAGGAGATGCTGCCGCAGTTGCAGAACGAAGGTCTGCTCGGCACCCAGGTCGGCGGCAAGTCGATCTGCGGCACCGACAACAAGCAGGCCGCGGCCTGTTATGCGACCAGCGACACCCAGGCGTTCAACGGCTCCAAGCCGGTCGCGCGCGCGGTCATGAGCGGCGGCAGCCTGTGCACCGCGTGGCGGGTGAGTTCGAGCAACCGCATGTTCACCAACAACCACTGCATCAGCACCGCCGCGGGCGTGGCCGGCGCGGAGTTCTGGTTCAACTACCAGCGCAGCACCTGCACCGGCGCGCAGGCGACGGTGACCAAGGTCGCGGGCGACCAGATGCTCAAGACCGACACCACGCTGGACTACACGTTGTTCACGGTGAAGAACTTCGCCAACATTTCCAGCTTCGGTTTTCTCGGCCTGGATCCGCGCGCGGCGGTGGCCAACGAAGGCATCTTCATCGCCGGCCATCCCGGTGGGCGGATGAAGGAGCTCAGCGTCGCCGACACCCAGAACAGCGGCGGCAAATGCCGCGTCGATGCGCCGAGCGTGACCGGCAACGCGGCCAACAGCGACGTCGGCTATTACTGCGACACCGAGGGCGGCAGCTCGGGTTCGCCGGTGCTCGCGCGTTCCAGCGGCAAGGTGCTGGCGCTGCATCACTTCGGCGGCTGCTTCAATTCGGGCGCGAAGATTTCGCTGATCTGGCCGCAGGTGTCGACGTATTTCGGGGGAGTGATTCCTTGAGGCCTTGAGGCCCTGATGGCTGTTTTTCGCGACGACAGGCCCGCCGATTGGCGGGCTTGTTGTTTGGGAGCGCGAAAGCAAAGTCGCTGGATCCCCGCGTTCGCGGGGATGACGGCCTTGAGGGGATGTTTGAATTTGTGGTGGTGTTGCTTCGGAAAATGACGAAGCACGAGGAGCGAGGAGCGAGGAGCGAGGAGTGAGGAGTGAGAAGTGAGAAGTGAGAAGTGAGAAGTGAGAAGTGAGAAGAGAGGAGCGAGGAGCGAGGAACGAGAAGAGAGGAGCGAGGAGCGAGGAGCGAGGAGCGAGGAGTGAGGAGTGAGGAGTGAGGAGTGAGGAGTGAGGAGTGAGGGGTGAGGGGTGAGGAGTGGCACGAGGTGCGACGCGAGCATCTTGGCCCCTCCATGCTCGTCATTCCCGCGAACGCGGGAATCCAGCGACTTTCATCGACAGTCCACGGAAGCGTGGGGCGTTTGCTTTTTGTTCTTCACGCATTCGCCGAAAAGCAAATCCCCCGCGCGGTCGTTTCGATTCGACTTCGAACTCGCGACGGGCGCTCGCCCCCTTTTTCAAAGTGGGCATGGGTAACGCGCATGCTCGCAATCGCAATCGCAATCGCAGTCGCAGTCGCAGTCGCGGTCGCAGTTGCAGTTGCAGTTGCAGTTGCTGTTGCCGTTGCCGTTGCTGTTCCCCCCTTTGAAAAAGGGGGGGCAGGGGGGGATTTGCTTTTGCTCTGCGCCTGGCCAAAAGCAAATCCCCCGCGCGATCGTTTCGATTCGACCTCGACCTCGACCTCGACCTCGACCTCGACCTCGCGACGGGCGCGGGCCCCCTTTTTCAAAGTGGGCAGGATTAACGCGCGTGTCCGCTGCGCCATGCAGGTGGCTTCGCATCGATCCTGAGCGCATCGACTCCGGCGGCGTCGACCCTCGGCAAAAAACCTCGCGCAAAAGAAAACCCGCCATGTAGGCGGGTTCGCTTCTGAAGACGCTGGATCTCCGCTTTCGCGGGGATGACGCCTTGGCAAAGCCGTTCGCGCTATGCGCGAACGGGCCAAGACGTCACTTGATCTTGCCTTCCTTGTAAATCACGTGCTTGCGGACGACGGGGTCGTACTTCTTGACCTCCATCTTCGCCGGGGTGTTCTTCTTGTTCTTGTCGGTCGTGTAGAAGTGACCGGTGTTCGCCGTCGAGATCAGGCGGATCTTGTCGCGCTTGGAAGCCATGGTTCGATCCTCCTCAGATCTTTTCGCCGCGTGCGCGGAGTTCGGCGAGGACGGAATCGATACCGTTCTTGTCGATGGTGCGCAGGGCATTGGCGGAAACACGCAGCTTCACCCAACGGTTCTCACTGGCGACCCAGAAGCGGCGCTCGTGCAGGTTGGGCATGAAACGGCGGCGGGTCTTGTTCATGGCATGCGAGACGTTGTTGCCGGTCGTCGTTCGCTTGCCCGTTACTTGGCATACGCGGGACATTACGCACCTCGAAAGGAGTCTTGCTTCCCTTGGCCAGGGAGGCGGCGGCCCCGGCACCGCGTTCTTTCGAAGGCAGGCACCGCGCGATACAGGTAAGGAATTCACGCCGCACGTGGCGGTCCGGAATCGCGCTTCCGGGGCCGCCCGGTGATGCCCCTAAGGGCGGCCGGACGCAGCGAGCCGCGAATTATGCCGGTAAATCCAAGCCGGAACAAGCACTTGGCGATCACGATCCAGGGCGCCCGGCGGCCAGGGCGCGATATTTCCCCGGACGGGCCGCAAGCCCATGTCCCGGCGTCCACCCCGCACCCGCAAGGAGATCCGCATGAGCCGTCGCGCCGCATCCTGCGACTGTGGCCAGTTGAGCCTGATCTGCGAAGGCGAGCCGGTGCGCGTCTCGGTCTGCCACTGCCTGGCCTGCCGCCGCCGCACCGGCAGCGCGTTCGGCTGGCAGGCGCGGTTTCCGCGTGAGGCGGTGACGATTACGGGCGAGTCGCGCGAATACGTGCGACGAGGCGACAGCGGCAGTTCGGCCCGGTTCGGCTTCTGCCCGGTGTGCGCGTCGACCGTCTTCTGGCGGGCCGAAGGGCTGGAGGCCTTCGTCACCGTCGCGGTCGGCGCCTTCGCCGATCCGGACTTTCCGCCGCCGGGGGTGTCGGTCTACGACGGCAGGCGCTCGGGCTGGATCGCCATGCCGCGGGGCTGCGAGATCATCGACTAGACCGGCAAGCCCCGCGGTTCAGTGGCCGGCGCGGTCGCGATGCCAGCCGCGGTGCTTGATGTCCAGGTACAGGCTGTAGGCGGCGGTGAAGGCCGGGAACAGGTTCTGGATCACCCCGACCGAGTCCTGCTTCTGCGAGAACACGAAGTAGCTCAGGGTCATGACGCTGCCGACCAGGCTCATGTACCAGAACGCGCGCGGGATCACCGGCTTGCCGTGGCGCTTGCTGGCGACGAACTGGACCAGCCAGCGGCCGCCGAACATCAGCGCGCCGACCAGGCCGATCAGTTTCCACGGCGACATGTGCAGACCGGTCCAGGTCAGCCATTCGATCGGCGAATTCATGAAGTCCATGGCGGCGACCTCAGCGCTCGACGATCTGGGTCAGCTTGCCGCGGCGGATCAGCCAGGCCACTCCGCGCAGATCGCTGATGCCGACCAGGGCACGGTTGAGGTTGTTGTACTTGGACACGCCGGTGCTGCGCTGGCGGTGATTGACCGGCACGCTCAGGGTCTTCCAGCCGGCGCGCTGCATCAGCGCCGGCAGGTAGCGGTGCATGTGGTTGAAGTAGGGCAGTTCCAGGAACGCGGCGCGTTCGAACAGCTTGATGCCGCAGCCGGTGTCGGGGGTGTCGTCGCGCAGCATGCGGCGGCGGATCGCGTTGGCCCATTTCGACGCCCAGCGCTTGCTACCCGAGTCCTGGCGGTTGACCCTCCAGCCGGCGAACAGGCGCACGTCGCCGGCGGATTCGGCGCGCTTGGCCAGCAGCTTGGGGATGTCGGCCGGGTCGTTCTGGCCGTCGCCGTCGAGGGTCGCGATCCAGGCGCCGCGCGCGGCCTTGACCCCGTTGCGCACCGCGGTGCTCTGGCCGCTCTGGGTCACGTGGTGCAGCACGCGCAGCTCGGGTACGCCGGCCTTGAGCGCTTCGAGTGCCGCCAGGGTGCCGTCGCGCGAATGGTCGTCCACATAGACGATCTCGAAATCGGTCACGCCGCGCAGCGCGGTGACGATTTCCTGGATCAGCGGCGCGACGTTGTCCTGTTCGTTGAACACAGGCACGACGACGGAGAGGTGTGGGGATTGGGTCATCGATGGGATTCGCGAGGGTGCGGGTAGTTCAGCCCGGGGCGTGGTCGGCGTGGAGTGACGGACGCCGGCGTGGCGGACCCGGGGCAGTGGACGTCAGGTTCGCCGGCGAGGATGGGCCGTCGTCGGCGAAAAACACCGGCAGCTTAAGCCTCGGCCGCGCCGACGTGAACGGCCGGGGCTCCGGCGTTCGGCCGGCGATCATGAAGGCGCGGGCGTCGGCGGCGGTCGCTGCATCTTCGCCGACATCGTGGATTGGCGGTGCCCGGCGGCACGCGATGGCGTCGGCGGGCGGGTTCGGACGGGTTCGTGCGGGGATTGGGATCGGGATACTTCGCCGTAATGGCGCCGAATGTCAGGCATCGTCGCCGAAATAGTCGCGGCACCACTCGACCACCCGCGGCAGGCCCTGTTCGATCGCGGTCGCCGGTTCGAATCCGAACGCGGCCCGGGCGCGCGAGGTGTCGGCCATGGTTTCGATCATGTCGCCGGGCTGCATCGGCTTGTAGATCTTTTCGGCCGGGCGGCCGGCGGCGTCGGCGATGACCTGGATGAAGCGTTCCAGCTCGACCGGTGTGTGGTTGCCCAGGTTGAACACTCGGTGCGGCGGGTCCTGCTCGGGCGGATGGTCGAGCGCGCCGATCACCCCGGCGACGATGTCGTCGATGTAGGTGAAGTCGCGGCGCATCCTGCCGTGGTTGAACACCTCGATCGGGCGGCCGGCGAGCACCGCGCGCGAGAACAGCAGCGGCGCCATGTCCGGCCGGCCCCAGGGGCCGTAGACGGTGAAGAAGCGCAGCCCGGTCGAACGCAGGCCGTACAGATGCGCGTAGGTGTGCGCCATCAGCTCGTTGGCGGCCTTGGTCGCCGCGTACAGCGAGCGCGGCTGGTCGATGCGCTGGTCTTCCGAGAACGGCGGCGTGGCCGAGTCGCCGTACACCGACGAGGAACTGGCGTAGGCCAGATGCCGCACGCCGCGATGGCGGCACAGCTCGAGCAGATTCACGAAGCCGACCAGGTTGCTGTCGACGTAGGCGTGCGGGTTGCTCAGCGAATAGCGCACGCCGGCCTGCGCGGCCAGGTGCACCACCCGGTCGAAGGCGAATTCGTCGAACAGCGCGGCCAGGCCGTCGCGATCGCCTAGCTCGAGCGCGCGGATGTCGACGTCGGCGCACAGCGCCCGCACACGATCGCGCTTGAGTCGCGGGTCGTAGTAATCGTTGAAGTTGTCGAGACCGACGACGTCGCGGCCCTGCGCGCGCAGGGCGCGGCAGACGTTGGCGCCGATGAAGCCGGCCGCGCCGGTGACTAGCAGGGTCATTCGAAAGGAAGTTGGCTGACGATGCGCAAAGTGTCGCTCAGTTCGTCGGCATTGGCTGCATCGATCCACAGATGCACGGTCCACGGGTAACGCGCGGATCGCGGCGCGAACAGGGTTTCGCGGGCATGCGCGCCGCCGTCGCGGGCCTGGAACCAGCGCACCGGGCGGCCGTCGATCGTGCCCTCGGCGACGGGCTGGCGCGACAGTGGTTCGAAGCCGGGATGCAGGCCGTGGTACAGGCCGAATCGCGGCGGCGCGCCGGGACGTTTCGTCGCCCCGCGCGGTCGGGCGTAGCACAGGTCGAAATCCGGGCCGCGCTCGTGCACCCAGCGCAGGTTCGCGGCGGCGGGCAGGGTCGGGCAGGCGAACGGGACTGGACCGGCGTCGGGCAGCGGCGAAATTTGCGATGAGTCGTCGCCGATTCCGGCGGGGCCGGCCGCGGTCGTCGGATGGCCCAGGGGATCGGCCCATTGCAGCGGATCGTCCGGCTCGGGCGGCGCAATCCGGATCAGCGTGTCCGGTACCGACGGGTACCACGGCTCCAGCAGCGGCGGTTGATAGCGCAGCTCGCCGTCGTGCAGGCGGCCGACCGGATCGGCCCAATCCAGATGCACGTCCTGCGGCTGGGGCGAGGCCACCGGGCCGGGCCACATCGGCGGCAGGGGCGGCAACGGTGGCGGCGCGGGCGACGCGTCCAGCACCACGCTCAGCAACAGGGCCTTGATCATGGGATCTCCTTATCCTCGCCGGCCGGGCGCTCCGGCTCGGCCGCGGCCACGGCGACGGACCGGGTCCGTCGCCGTTCGGCCGGTTTGGTGCGTAACGATTTACTGCGGGCCGATCTGCTTCCTACCGATCTGCTTCATGCCGGTTGGCTGCCTGCCGACTTGCCGCCTGCCGGTTACTGCATGTCGGTTTACTGCACGCCGATTTACTGCACCGCGACCTGACGCGCCAGGCCGAAGGCTTCGTCCAACTGCTCAGCGGTGGCCGCGTCGATCCAGGTGTAGATCCGGACCTTGCTCTTGGGCTTGTCGCCCGGCAGGTTGACCAGCGCTTCGCGCGAATACGGGCGCGCGTTGTTGACGGTCTGCTTCTTGAACCACTGCACCTGCTGGCTGCCGACGCTGCCCTTCTCGGCGCGCGCCTTCTTGTTCGGCTTGAAGGTGCGGTTGCCCAGGTAGACGCCGAACCCGCTGCCCGAGCCCAGGCTGGACGGCAGCTCCAGGTAGCAGATGGTGTAGTTCGCGCCCTGGCGCTGGCTCCACTTCAACTCCGGGTTCTTCAGTTCCGGGCAGGACCCGGTCTGCGCCAAAGCCATAACCGGTGCCAGCATCAATGCGGCGGCGGCCATCCATTTCATGTGCAATCTCCCTATCGGTGGTGTGGTTCGTTTGCGGCGACGACGTTTCGCGCCCGGCCGGAGCAAGCCCGGCAGGCGCCATTAACGAGATCGAATGCGTCAGTTTAGTGGATTATCCCCAAGCACCCGGGCGGGACGTCACAGGACGGCTCCGGGCGGCCCGCGCAGGCGGGCGAGGACAGGCTAGTGCGGATCAGTCGAGCCGGTGCTCTGGACTTGGGCGAGAACGGCCATCAGCCATTCCAGCGACGGGCGGGTAGGCGGTCGCCGCGCAAGATCGGGATGGTGCGGAGCGTCGGCCGCGACCCGTTCGTCCCGCCCGCATCGAAGCCCCGTGCGGACTCAGTCGACCGCTTTGCCGCGCAGCTTTTCCAGCACGCCTTCCAGCGAATCCAGGTCGCTGTAGTGGATCACCAGCCGGCCCTTGCCGGCGCGGCCGTGCAACACGTTGACCTTGGTGTTCAGCGATTCCGACAGTTCGCGCTCAAGCGTGGCGATGTCGGCCTGGGGCTTGGCCTTGACCGGCTTGGGCTTGCCGGCGACCGGGATCTTGCCGGCGGCCAGCTGCTGCACCCGGTGCTCGACTTCGCGCACCGACCAGCCCGCCTCGGCGGCCTGGCGCGCGACCGCGATCGCGGCCTGCGGCGCCAGGGTCAGCAAGGCGCGCGCATGGCCCATTTCCAGCGCGCGGGTTTCCACCAGCACCCGGATCTCGGCCGGCAGTTCCAGCAGGCGCAGCAAGTTGGACACCGCCGCGCGCGAGCGGCCGACCGCTTCGGCGGCCTGGGCGTGGGTCAGGTCGAATTCGTCGATCAGGCGGCTGAGCGCCTGCGCTTCTTCCAGCGGGTTGAGGTCCTCGCGCTGGATGTTCTCGATCAGCGCCATCGCGACCACGGTGCGGTCGTCGACTTCGCGGATCACCACCGGGATGGTGCTCAGCCCGGCCAGGCGCGAGGCGCGCCAGCGGCGTTCGCCGGCGATGATCTCGTAGGTCTTGCCGCCGCGTTCGCCGATCTCGCGCACCACGATGGGCTGGATCACGCCCTGGGCCTTGATCGACTCGGCCAGCTCGGCCAGCTTGGCTTCGTCCCAGTGCTTGCGCGGCTGGTACTTGCCCGCGCTCAGCGAATCGACCGGCAGGTTGCGCAGCAGGTCGCCGGGCTGGGCCTCGACCAGGGCCGGCGCCTCGGCGGCGGCCTTCGGGCCGAGCAGGGCTTCCAGGCCGCGGCCCAGGCCGCGCTTCTTGGCGGGATTGCTCATGCCGCGGTCTCCGCGCTGGCGGGGCGCGCGCCGGCCTTGGCGGCCTGGTCGCGTTCGCGCTGGCGGCGCAGCACTTCGCCGGCCAGGCCCATGTAGGCGATGCCGCCGCGGCTGGCCTTGTCGTAACCGACGATGCTCTGGCCGTAGCTCGGCGCTTCGGCCAGGCGCACGTTGCGCGGCACGATGGTGCGGAACACGCGGTCGCCGAAGTGGGTGGTCAAGTCGGCCGACACGGCGTTGGCGAGGTTGTTGCGCACGTCGAACATGGTGCGCAGCACGCCTTCGATTTCCAGTGACGGATTCAGGTTGGCCTTGAGCGCCTCGATCGTGTCGACCAGCGCGCTCAGGCCTTCCAGGGCGTAGTACTCGCACTGCATCGGCACGATGATCGAGTCGGCCGCGGTCAGCGCGTTCAAGGTCAGCAGCGACAGCGCCGGCGGGCAATCGATCAGGATGAAATCGTAATTGCCGCGCAGCGGCGCCAGCGCGCGCTTGAGCCGCTGCTCGCGCTCGTCCTGGTTCATCAGGCTGATTTCGGCCGCGGTCAGGTCGATGTTGCCGGGCAGCAGGTCGAACTCCTCCTGCGTGCGCACGATCGTCGCGGCCGCATCGGCTTCGCCGAGCAGCACGTCGCACACCGAATTCTCCAGCTGGCGCTTGTCGATGCCGCTGCCCATGGTCGCGTTGCCCTGCGGGTCCAGGTCGACGAGCAGCACCTTCTTGGGCGTACGTGCGAGCGCGGCGGCCAGATTGACCGCGGTGGTGGTCTTGCCGACCCCGCCCTTCTGGTTGGCGACGGCGATGATGCGGGCCATGCGGCTCGTCCCCTGCTGTTCGGTGTGATGACGAAAGAAAGCGGACGGCGCCTGGCGCCGGCCGGACTGGGGATTATGCCCGCGCCGGCTGCCCCGCGCTTGCGCGGGGGCGGTGGGGCGTCAAGACGCCCGGCCACGGACGCTCGGGCGGGCCGGCGTATGGTACTCGCCCGGCGCGGGCGCCCGGTCAGGCTTCGCCGCGGCGGCCGACCGTCACCATATGGCGCTCGCCGACCAGTCCCGGCACCTGCAGCGCTTCGACCGCGCGCACGTCCCAGCCGTCCGGCAGCGCGGCGATTTCCTCGTCCGGGCGCTGGCCCTTCATCGCCAGCAGCACCCCGCCGGGCTTGAGCAGGTGGCCGCCGAGTTCCAGGATCAGCGGCAAGGTCGCCAGCGCGCGCGCGGTGATCGCGTCATAGGCGCCGGGCTCGGCGAAGGCCTCGATCCGCGATTCGGCCACCCGCGCGTCCTTCAGCCCGAGCTGGCGCAGCGCTTCGCGCATGAAGCGGGCCTTCTTGCCGTTGCTCTCGACCAGGGTCACGCGCAGGCCGGGTTTGACGATCGCCAGCGGAATGCCCGGCAGGCCGGCGCCGGTGCCCAGGTCGGCCAGGGCGCCGCCGCGCCGGGCCAGGCCGTCGACGTAGCGGTGCATGGCCAGCGAATCGAGCAGGTGCTTGCCGACCATCTCGTGCGGGTCGCGCACGGCGGTGAGGTTGTAGGTCTGGTTCCAGCGCGCGAGCAGGGCCAGGTAGTCCAGCAGCGGCGCGGCCAGGGCCGGGTCGAGCGCGAGCGCGGTCAGGCCGGATTCGAGGTCGGCGCGCAGTGCGGGCGGGAGGGAGATGGGAGCGGTCATGCGGGGATTATCGCTGATCGCGTAAAGGCGATTGATTGGATCGGGATCGATGGCGGGTGTGGAGCGGCGTGGCGCGCTTATGTTTTTCGATTGCAAGGCTGGCCGCCGTTGTGCGGTTTGCGCCGTTGTTGCGGGTTCGCGGTCGCGGCTTGCGCCGCTCCTGCAGGGGCCTATCGAAATTGCGCTAGGGCGTGTGGGGACGCCACGCGAGGGCGCCCAGGTAACCGGGTTCGGGGGCGATTTCGCTCAGGCGCCATTGCGAAGGCTCGCCCAGGGCCGGGTCGCATTCGATCAGGCGCAGGGCGCCGTCGTGCTCGGCGAAACGCAGTTTTTCCAGGCCGAACGACAGGCCGTGGCCGTGCGCCTTGAGCACCGCTTCCTTGGCGCACCACAGGCGCAGGAAGGCGCGGTCCAGGTCGGGATGCGCGGCCAGCCACGCGGTTTCGGCGTCGGTGAAGTAGCGCCGCGCGATCTGGATCGCGCGCGGCCGGCGCTGCAATCGTTCCAGGTCGACCCCGACCCGCGCCCGCGGCGCCAGCGCGACCAGCAGGCGCTCGCCGCTGTGGCTCCAGTTGCAGTCGTAGTCCTGGTGCGGCGGGCTCAGGTGCGGGCGCTGGCGTTCGTCGCGCCACAGCGACAGGTCCGGATCGCGCAGTTGCGCGGCCAGCCAGCGCCGCGCCTCGGGTTCGGCCGGCTGCCCGTGCGCATGCGCCAGTCCGGTCCAGCGCACCGCGCCGTCGTCGGATTGGTGGATCGCATCGGCGGGGAAAGGTGAACGGCCGGACAGGGACATGAACGAGCAATTCTTGGCGGGCGCCGGGCCGCTCAGCGTAAGCTAAACCCTTGGGGCGGGTTGGTTGATACGCGATCGGACCACGAACGCAGCGCGGGGGCGCGGCGGCGTGGGCATCGCGCAGGCTCGGCGGCCATCGGCCGTCAGCGTGCGATTCAGCTGGACCGGAGCAAGTTGCGTACACGACAAGCGGCCAAAGCCGCGGGACAAACACTTGATGTCAGCGGTTTTCGATCCGAGCCAGAACGCGCTCAGCCAGGATCTCGCGTCGCCCCAGGCCGACGTATTCGCGCTCGTGGCCGGCGCGGCGCAACGCGCGCTCGCGTTCGGCGCCGACGGCATCGTCGAGCGGGCCCGGTTCGAACGCGAAGTGCGCGCGCTGGCCGCGCAGCTGCCGCAAGCGCAGCACGCGGTGAACCTGTGCGAAAACCGTTATCGCTTCCTGGTCGCGCTGTGCGCGGTGGCCTTGCGCGGCCAGACCAATCTGCTGCCGCCCTCGCGCGCGCCGGCGGTGGTCGAGGACGTGCTGGCGCGCTACGCCGACAGCTACTGCATCGGCGACGAAGCGCTGGACCCGGCGCCGCCGCGTTATCTGCAACTGCCGCCGACGCTGGCCGAACTCGACGGCGAACCGTTGCGGGTCGATGCGCGGGCGCTGCTGGCGATCGGCTTCACTTCCGGCAGCACCGGCCAGCCCAAGCCGAACCCGAAGACCTGGCAGGCGTTCCGCACCAGCACCGCGCAGAACCTGGCCGCGCTCGGCGATCTGCTGCGCGCCGACGAGGTCACCTGCCTGGTCGCGACCGTGCCGCCGCAGCATATGTACGGCATGGAGATGTCGGTGCTGCTGCCCTTGCTCGGGCCGGTCGCGGTGCACGCGCAGCGACCGTTTTTTCCCGGCGATGTCGCGCGCGCCTTGAGCGATGCGCCGACGCCGCCGCTGTTGGTGACCACGCCGGTGCATCTGCGCGCGCTGGTTGAATCCGGGATCGAACTGCCGGCGCTGGCCGGCATCGTTTCGGCGACCGCGCCGTTGCAGGCCGAACTCGCGCAGGCCGCCGAGGCGCGTTATCGCTGCGAAGTGCGCGAAGTGTTCGGTTCCACCGAAACCTGCGTGTTCGCGCGTCGCCGCACCGCGCGCGAAAGCGCGTGGACGCCGTTGCCGGGCGTGCGCGTGTGCCCGCAACCCGACGGCACCGCGATCCACGCTCCGCATCTGCCCGAACCGGTGGTGCTGGCCGATCTGATGGAAGTCGAGGCCGACGGCCGTTTCGTGTTGCGCGGACGCAGCGCGGACTTGCTGGAAATCGCCGGCAAGCGCGCCTCGCTCGGTGATCTGACCCGCAAGCTGCTGGCGATCGACGGCGTCGTCGACGGCGTGGTGTTCCAGCTCGATGCCGCCGACGCGTTCGGCGTGCGCCGCATCGCCGCGCTGGTGGTCGCGCCGACGCTGAGCGAACCGCAGATCGTGCATGCGCTGCGCCAGAGCATCGATCCGGTGTTCCTGCCGCGACCGCTGCGACGGGTGAGCGAATTGCCGCGCAACGAAACCGGCAAGCTGCCGCGGCATGCGCTCGAAGCGATGCTGCACGCCGCCGACGCCGGCATCGAGTAAGGCGCCGCGGCGGATTTTCGCCGGCCGGCTTGTTCACCCCATCGTCTCTTCAGCGCATCGTCCGTTCGCGGCGTCGTCTGTTCGTAGCGTCGTCTGTTCGCAGCGTCGCGTGTTCGCAGCGCCGTGGCCGCTGCGAAGGCGCCGCATCACCGAAGCAAACGTCTGGGCACGCCTTGTGTGAACCCGCTGTGCGCGCTTCGTGCAGGCCGTGTGCGTACGCCGGCGGATCGTGACCGATTCATCGCCGGGCGTGTCGCGCGATCCGGGGTTTTTCTTACGCTGTCGTCACGCAGCGCGATCCAGACTGCGCTCGCCCTGTCAGGGCAAGACGACGCGCTTCACCGCGCGACGTTTCGACATCATCGGATTGCCAGGAGGACGCACATGCTCGGTATCATCATTTGGCTGGTCGTAGGCGGCGTCATCGGTTGGATCGCCAGCATGATCATGAGGACCGATGGTCAGCAGGGCGTGTTCCTCAACATCATCGTCGGCATCGTCGGCGCGTTCCTGGGCGGTTGGCTCGGCGGCGTGCTCGGCATCGGCGCGGGCACCATCAACAGCGGTGCCTTCAACCTCGGCGGTCTGGTGCTGTCGCTGGTCGGCGCGGTCGTGCTGCTGGCGATCGTGAACCTGTTCCGCCGCGGCCGGGTGCGCTGAGCGCACCAAGCGCACCGACGGTTTGCGTTGTTGAACGAGTGAACGCAAAAGGCCCGGCGATTGCCGGGCCTTTTGCGTTTCTGGGATCGCGAAATTTTTCATGGGTGTCATTCCCGCGAAGGCGGGCTCTGCTGTACTTCGGCGAAGCCGAACATCCAGAGACTTCAGCGTCATCCTTCCAGGCCGTCATTCCCGCGAAGGCGGGAATCCAGAGGCTTCAGCGTCACCTCTCCAGACCGTCATTCCCGCGAAGGCGGGAATCTAGAGACTTCAGCGTCATGTCTCCAGAACGTCATTCCCGCGAAGGCGGGAATCCAAAGACTTCAGCGACATCTCTCCAGAACGTCATTCCCGCGAAGGCGGGAATCCAGAGGCTTCAGCGTCACCTCTCCAGACCGTCATTCCCGCGAAGGCGGGAATCCAGAGACTTCAGCGACATCTCTCCAGACCGTCATTCCCGCGAAGGCGGGAATCCAGAGGCTTCAGCGTCACCTCTCCAGACCGTCATGCCCGCGAAAGCGGGAATCCAGCGACTTCAAGCGTTCTCGCACGAAAGGCCCTGGATGTTCGGCTTCGCCGAAGTACAGCAGAGCCCGCCTTCGCGGGAATGACGAGCAAAAGCAAAAGCGCTGGAAGCTAACTAAATCGCGTCACGGCCAACGCGGGTCCTGTCGGCCCGAATTGGCAATCCACGACAAGCCTATCGACACGTAATAAGGATTACCCCGCCAACTCCACCCAAGCCGGCGCATGATCGCTCGGCCGATCCCAGGTGCGCGGTTCGCGGTCGATGCCGGCGGCGATGCAGCGGCCGCGCAGCGATTCGGAAATCAGGGTCAGGTCGATGCGCAGGCCCAGGTTGCGGCGGAAGCCGGCCTGGCGGTAATCCCACCACGAGAACTGGCCTTCGTCCTGGTGGTGCAAGCGATAAGCGTCGTGCAGCCCCAGCGACAGCAAGCGCTGCAAGGCGTCGCGCTCGGCGGTCGAGGTCAGAATGTGGTTCTCGTTCCACACCGCCGGGTCGTGGGTGTCGCGCGCTTCCGGGGCGATGTTGAAATCGCCGAGCACGATCAGGTCCGGGTACTGGCGGATTTCCTGTTCGATCCACGCATGCACTGCGTCCAGCCAGCGCAGCTTGTAGGCGTATTTGTCGGTGCCCACGTCCTGGCCGTTGACCACGTACAGGTTGACGATGCGCACGCCGCCGACAGTGGCGGCGATCACGCGCTTTTGTTCGTCCTCGAACCCGGGGATGCCGATCTGCACATCCTGCGCGTTCTCGCGCGAGACGATGGCGACGCCGTTGTAGGTCTTCTGCCCGGCGAACACGCTGCGATACCCGGCCGCGCTCAGCGCGGTATCGGGAAAGCGCGGGTCCTCGAGCTTGGTTTCCTGCAGCGCGACGATGTCCGGCGCGAACCCGGCCAGCCACTGTTCCAGGTGCGGCAGGCGCACGTTGAGGGAGTTGACGTTCCAGCTGACGATTTTCATGGGCGTGAGTGTAGCCGGCGAAGCGCCGTCATGGCGGGGACGCGCCGGGCGTTCTGGCCGGCGGGTCGATGGACGCATCGGCCGGCGCGCGGCACAGCAGCGCCTGCGCCCGCGCGACCTGCGGATGGGCGGGCACGCGCACGGGCGCTGAGGTCAGGCCGTTCTTCAACAGCGCGCAGGCGTCGCGGCCGTGTTCGTCGCGCGAGCGCAGGTCCGCGCCATGGCGCACGAACGCGGCGATCAGGTCGAGGTCCATGGCGAACGCCATGTCCGGTTCGGCCGCGGCCAGGCGCTGTCCGAGTTGTTCGGCGTGCCACAGCAACGCGTTCTGCGCCACCGGACCCGTGCCGGGGAAGGGCGAGGCGTTGACGTCGACGCCGGCGGCGACCAGCTGGTCCAGCGACTGGGCATCGACCACGTATTCGAGCAACTGGTATTGCTGCCGGGCGGTGAAGCGGAAGCCGGCCTGGCGCCAGCTGCGCAGGCCGTCGAGGCCCCAGGCGCGGAACACGTCGCCCAGTTCGTCGGCGCCGGTGTTGTTCGGGCAGTTTTCCGGCGAATCCCAGCCGATGTCGTCGACCAGTTCGACCGCGTCGGCGCGGCTGCCGGGCTGATTGCGTCGCCACAGCTCCAACCATTGCGGCAGGCGCGCGGGTTCGTCGCGATCGATCAGCACCGACAGCAGATAGCGCAGCGCCAGTTGCCGCTGCGCCAGGCTCGCGGCGCGGTCGCCGGCCGCGGCCACGCCGGCGCCCAGGTGCATCAGCGTGTCGGTCGATACCGGTTCGGCCGGCGCGTAGGCCAGGGCCGCCTCGCTGCTGTCGAGATCGGCCAGCACGCAGAACACGCCCGGCACCGACAGCGGCAGAGTCTTCATGCTCGCGCCGAGCGCGGCCGGTTCGCGCCTGGCCGCGGCCTCGCGCAGCAGTTGCTCGATCGCGTCGCGTCGGGCGGTCTGCAGCTCCTGCGCCGACTGCGCCTCCATCTCCACGACGAGGGTGTGGCTGGCGACGCCGAGCAGCAGCCCGAGCGCCCAGCCCAGCAGCGCCGCGCCGATGCGCCGCGCCAGTACGCCGGTCACCAGGGCCGCGAACGCACTGCCGGCGATGCACAACACGCTCATGAAGCGATGCTGGCCGGCGGGGTAGTCGGCATCGGCGAGCAGTTCCAGCACAACCCAACTGCCGATCGCGACGACGGTCAGGCACAGCGCGAACAACTGCATGCCGGTGAGTTTCAGCGGCGGCGCGGGCGTGGGCGGGGCGGGCTGGTTCATGACTGCGGTACCGGCTGAGTTTCGTCGCCTGGGGTCGCCGACGATTCGGGCTTGGCCTCGGATGGCGTGCCCTCGGGTGGCCGGGCCTCGGGTGACCGGGCCGGCGCGAGCGAAGGCTTCGAACCGGCTGGACACAGCGCGGTGCGGATGCGCGCCGCGGCCGCGCGGCGTTGCGGTGCGTCCTTGATCGCGTCGCGCTGCGCTTCGGTCTGGTCGAAGCGCTGGCACGGCGATACGCCGTACACGGCGGTGGTCGCATCGGCGCTGGCTTTGATCAGCGCTTCGACCAGATCGGCCAATTCGCCCGGATTGGCGCTGCGATCCAGCCGCGCGGACAGCTCGTCGACCTGCGCCGACAGCGCCTCCGGGCCGAGATACGACTCGCTGCGGAGCAACTCGGCGAAGGCCGGATCGGCGGCGAACAAGGCATCAAGCATGGCCTTGGAACGCACCGCGCGCAGCGCCGGACGATGCTGATCGCCGGCGAAAACGAAGCCGGCCTGCATCCACATGCGCAAGCCCTCGTCGTGCCAGCGCCGGAACACCGGATCGGCCGGATCGCCGAGCTCGCAGCCGCCGTAATCGCCTTCGAAACCCGGATCGGTAAGCGTCGCGCCCGGCGCATCGGGCTGCTCCAGGGTCGCTCGCCACAGCCGCGCCCACGCTGGGAAGCGCGCGCTTTCCTCGCGATCGAGCAGGTAGCGCAGCACGGTCAGCAGCGCCGCCTGTTTCTCCGCGCGCGGCCAGTCGCCCTCGACCACCGCGGTCGCGGCGGTGTGCAGGTCCTTGCTCGGCAGCGGCTCGCCGTAGGCGTGATCGTTGAACCACAGCCAGCGTTCGAAGGTGTAGGTGGCGCCGCCGCCGAGCCCGCACAACGCGCGCGGCGCGCTGAAGCCGCCCGGCAACGCGCGCAGCTGCGCGCGGATGCGCGCGCGATCGCCGCCGCGCACGGTCTGTTCGAACGCGGCGAACTGCGCCTTGTCGTGTTCGAACTGGCCGTAGCGGCGGCTGCCGACCAGTTCCATGCTGAGCGGCAACGCGATTACCGCCGCGATCGCGCCGAAGGCGAGCCCGGCCAGCGCTTGCAGCGGTTTGCGCATGTACGCGCTCCAGATCAGCACCGGCACCGGCAGCGCCGCGGCCACGGCGAGGCTGACCAGGACCGCATCGACGTAATCGAAGACTTCGGCCTCGGCGGTGCCGTAGGTCAGGGTGATCCACAGCAGCCACAGCGCCGCGGCGATCGGGTAGACCGCCAGCGAGTACCAGAACACGCGCCAGTCCGATCGCGCCGCGGACAAGGGCGCGGGCTGCGGCGGTGGCGGCTGTTGGGAAAGCGGCTCTGATGCGAGCGGCTCTACGGGCGATTCTGGTGGAAGCGAGGGTGGGCCGGCCATGGCGTGTGTCTCGTGCGGTGTCGGTGGCCGGCGTTGCGGCCGGCCGGGGGATCATCGCATCGAATCGCGTCGATTGAAGCGCGGGGCGTCGGCTGCTGCGGCTGGATTGGCTGAAAAAGCGTGGAGATATCGGCTTGTGCCTGCGAGCGTGATCTGTCGCGGCGAGATCAAGATCAAGATCAAAAGCAAATCCCCCGCATTCGCTGCGCGAATGCAGCCCCCTTTTTCAAAGTGGGCAAAAGCCCGATGCGCCGTGCCGCGTGGCGCGATGCAGGTCGGATCGCGCGGCGGCTATGTGGCTTGAATCCGTGCGTCGTCGATCGGGCCGCTGCGGTGGATCGTCCGATCGCGCGGGCATCGCCACGCGCGCTCGATCCCGTTCGACCCGTGGCGATTATTTCGCCAGCCAGCGAATCATCTTGTCGATCGTGCCGGTGTACGGCGGCTTGAGCAGATCGCTGGCGACCAGCCGGCGCTGGTGGAACACCGGCAGCAGCTTGCTGAAGGTGTCGAAGCCGTTGCGGCCGTGGATCGCGCCGATGCCGCTGGGGCCGATGCCGCCGAACGGCAGGTCGTGGACGCCGAAATGCAGCAGGGTGTCGTTGACGGTGACGCCGCCGGACAAGGTGTTGGCGAGGATCTTCTCGATCTGCGCGCGGTCGTTGCCGAACGGGTACAGCGCCAGCGGCCGGTCGAGCGCGTTGATGCGGGCGATCGCCTCGTCGAGCGTGCGATACGACAGTACCGGCAGGATCGGGCCGAAGATTTCGTGCTGCATGACCTGCGATTGCGGATCGGGGTCGATCACCAGCGCCGGCGGGAAGATGCGTTCGGCCTGGCGCTGGTCGCGCAGGGCCGGATCGGCGAACGGCTCGATCACCTGCGCGCCGCGGCCGCGCGCGTCGTCCAGATACCCCGACAGGCGCGCGTACTGGCTGGCGTTGATGATGCGGGTGTAGTCCTGCGGCGCGCGCAGGTCGCCGTAACGCTCGCGCAGTTGTTTCTGCAGCGCGGCGACCAGTTCGTCGCGGCGCGCGGCATCGACCAGCACATAGTCCACGCCGATGCAGGTCTGGCCGGCGTTGAACCATTTGCCGCTGGCGATGCGCGCGGCGGCCAGCTCGATCGGATAGTCGGCGCAGATCAGCGCCGGCGCCTTGCCGCCCAGTTCCAGGGTCACCGGGGTCAGGTGCGGCGCGGCCGCGGCCATGACCTTGCGGCCGACCGCGGTCGAACCGGTGAACAGCAGATGGTCGAACGGCAACGCGGAGAACGCCGCGCCGACCTCCGGCCCGCCCAGCGCGACCGCGACGCGGTCTTCGGGAAACACCTCGGCCAGCAGTTCGCGCAGGAACTGCGAGGTGCGCGGGGTGTGCTCGGACGGCTTGAGGAAGACGTGATTGCCGGCGGCGATCGCCGAGACCACCGGCACCAGGGCCAGGTTCACCGGGTAATTCCACGGCGACAGGATGCCGACCACGCCGACCGGTTCGGGCCGGATTTCCGCGCGCGCCGGCCAGAAGCGCCAGCCGACCGAGGCGCCGCGCGGCCGCGTCCAGCGGCGCAGGTGGCCGATCGCGTGGTCGATCTCGGCCAGGGTGATCATCGCTTCCGACAGCAGATTCTCGTGGCTGGAGCGATGGCCGAAGTCGGCGCGGATCGCCGCGTCCATCTGCGGCACGCGGGCGCGGAACGCATCGCGCAGGCGGGTCAGGTCGGCGCGGCGCTGGGCGAGGTCGGGCTTGCGGGCCTGCCAGGCGGTGCGCAGGCGTTCGCGGATCGCGGGCAGGTCGGTCACGGGCGTGTCGGCGAGGATATCCATACGCCGCAGTGTAGTCGTCCGCGCGGCGCGGAAGTGTGCCGGCGGTGGGGCGGCTGAGGCCAGGCGAGGGGGGCGCGGCGGCCGTTGTGCGGCTGGTGACCTGATGTCGGCCTTGTCGGTCGCGATGGTGGGTCGCAATCGGATCGGACGAGGTCGAGGCCCCATGTAAAAAATCTCGGCCATTGCTGCGGGATCGGGCCGATACGCGGCTGTGGACCATCGCCGGCCGACTTGCCCTGCGTGTCGGCTGCCGCTCGCGCCGCCGCGCGTCGCGCCTCACCGCTTACACTAGCGGCATGAGCCTACGTCCTTATCTCGACGCCTTCCCCAGCCTGGGCGAACGCGTCTACGTCGATCCCGCCGCGACCGTCATCGGCGCGGTCACCCTGGGCGACGATGTGTCGATCTGGCCCGGCTGCGTGGTGCGCGGCGACGTCAATTCGATTGCCATCGGCGCGCGCACCAATGTGCAGGACGGCACCATCGTGCATGTCACCCACGAAGGGCCGTTCACCCGTCCCGGCGGTCTGCCGACGGTGATCGCCAACGACGTGACCATCGGCCACGGCGCCATCGTCCACGCCTGCACCATCGACGAATTCGCCCTGATCGGCATGGGCGCGAAGATCCTCGACGGCGCCCGGGTCTCGCGCTTCGGCTTCGTCGGCGCCGGCGCGGTGATCGCGCCGGGCAAGGTGGTCGGCGAGGGCGAGCTGTGGGTCGGCAATCCGGCCCGGCTGGCGCGCACGCTCAGCGAGCGCGAGATCGAGCAACTGCAATACAGCGCGCAGCACTATGTGCGCCTCAAGGACCGTTACCTGGGCATGACGCCGGGCTAGCCATGGCCCGGTGGCCGCGTTTACAGTCGCGGCAGGGGAAAAAGCAGGACTCAGGACTCGGTAACGCATGGAAGACTTGCAGAATCCGTACGCCGCGCCGAGCGCGCCGCCGCCGTTGCCGGCCCATGCGTGGGTGGACGACCGCACCATCAAGGCCGATCCGTGGATTCGCCTGGTCGCGCGCCTGATCGACGGCGGCCTGATGATGGTCTGCATGCTGCCGATGCTGATCGCAGTGGCGGTGGACCCGCACAGCAAGGAGCCTTCGCCGGTGCAGATGGCGATCATGCTGATCGTTCCGGTGGCGATGGTCGGCTTGTTCATCTATCAACTGGTGTTGCTGGCGCAGTCCTCGCAGACCCTCGGCAAGCGCTGGATGCGGATCAAGATCGTGCGCAACGACGGCAGCGACGCCAGCTTCGGCCGCATCTTCGGCCTGCGCATGCTGGTGGTCGGCCTGATCGAGCAAGTGCCATGCATCGGCCTCGTCTTCGCCATCGTCAACGTGTGCTGGATCTTCGGCGAGGAAAGCCGCTGCCTGCACGATCTGCTCGCCGACACCAAGGTCGTCATCGTCTGATGCTCGACACCTACCGCCATGTGGTGACGCCCGAAGGCGTGGCGCTGCACCTGCGCGCGGCCGGGCCGTTGCCGCGCGCGCTGGCCTATGTGCTCGACCTGATCGCGCGCATCGCGATCTACCTGGCGCTGTATCAGCTGCTGACTGCGCTGTTCGGCGGCGCCGGCTACGCGATCCTGATGCTGGTGACCTTCGTGCTGAGCTGGTTCTACATGGTCCTGTTCGAAGTGCTGATGCAGGGCCGCACGCCGGGCAAGTGGGCGCTGGGCCTGCGCGTGGTCGCCGCCGACGGCGCCCCGGTCGGCTGGATGGCGTCGTTCACCCGTAATCTGCTGCGCGTGGTCGACGCGCTGCCGGTCGGTTACGCGGTCGGCCTGGTGACCAGCCTGATCGATCCCTGGGGCCGGCGCCTGGGCGACATGGTCGCCGGCACGTTGGTGGTCCACGCCGCGCGCCAGCAAACGTTGTACGAAGCGCAGGTCGCGCCGGCGCTCGCGCCGACCATCGTCCTGCTGCAGCACGAACAGGCGGCCGTGGTCGCCTTCGCCGAACGCGCGCCGCGCTTGACCGCGGCGCGTCAGGCCGAACTGGCCGAGCTGGTCGAACCGCTGACCTTGTCGCGCGGCCAGGCCGCGGTCGTGCGCCTGTACGGCATCGCCAACTGGTTGCTGGGCCGCCGATGAGACAGGAACGCTTCGTCGAACGCCACCAGGCCGAATGGCGCGATTTCGAGCTGTGGCTGGAAAAGCGTTCGGTCAGCGCGCGCGATGCGCGCCGCCATCGGCGCGAATGGACCGGCATCGCCGACGACGAACTGCCCGCGCGCCATCGCCGTTTGTGTCAGCAACTCGCGCTGGCGCGGCGGCGCGGCTACAGCGCGGTGGTCACCGACCGCCTGCAGCAGTTGATGCAACGCGGCCACAGCGTGCTGTACCAGACCAAGCCGGTGCATTGGCGGCGCGCGGTCGAATTCCTGCTGGCCGGCTTTCCGCGGCTGGTGCGCGCCGAGGCCCGCTGCATGCTGGCCGCGACGCTGCTATTCGTGGTGCCGCTGGTGAGCATCTTCATCGCCATCCAGATCAAGCCCGACCTCGCCGCCGGCCTGTTCGACGCGCAAACCCTGGCCAACTTCGAGCAGATGTACGACCCGGCCGGCAAGGGCGACCTGGGCCGCACCAACGAAGACGATCTGCAGATGTTCGCCCATTACATCGGTAACAACGTCGGCATCGGTTTCCAGACCTTCGCCAGCGGTTTGCTGGCCGGGCTCGGCACGGTGTTCGTGCTGATCTTCAACGGCATCATGATCGGCGGCGTCGCCGGCCACCTGCAGGCGGTCGGCCACGGCGATCCGTTCTGGCGTTTCGTCGCCGGCCATTCGGCGCCCGAACTCACCGCGATCGTGATCTCCGGCGGCGCCGGTCTGCGCCTGGGCTTGAGCCTGATCGCGCCCGGCCAGCGCCGGCGCATCGATTCGCTGATCCACGGCGGCCGGCGCGGCGCCAAGATCTGCATCGGCGTGTTCGCGATGCTGGTGTTCGCGGCCTTCGTCGAAGCGTTCTGGTCGTCGATTTCCAGCATCCCGGCGCCGGTCAAGTACGCGGTCGGCGCGGTGCTGTGGGCGTTGGTATTCGTCTGGCTGCTGCGCGGCGGCCGCAACGCGATCCATCGCGACGACGAAGACGCCGCATGAAACTCGAAGCGCTCACCGTCACCCTGCGTCCGCGCACCTCCTGGGAAGCCGCCGAACTCGGCATGGCCCTGGTGCGCCGCCACGCCGACGCGATCTGGAAACCCTGGCTGCTGGTGACCGTGCCGATCCTGGTGCTGCTCAACGCGGCCGGCTGGGCGCTGGACCTGCTGTGGCTGTCGGGCCTGCTGATGTGGTGGCTCAAGCCGTGGTTCGACCGCATCCCGTTGTTCGTGATCTCGCGCGCGGTGTTCGGCGAAACCCCAAGCACGCAGCAGACCGTGCGCGCCCAGTTCCGCTGGGGCGCGCGCTGGTGGCTGCCGTACCTGACCTGGCGCCGGCTCGGCCCGGCGCGTTCGCTGTACCTGCCGGTGGATCTGCTCGAAGGCGGCAGCGGCAGCGAGGCGCGCCAGCGCCGCGCGGCGTTGGGCGCGCCGGTCTACGGCATGTGCGCGCTGCTGACCCTGGTGTGCGTGCATTTCGAAATCCTGCTGGTGATCGGCACCCTGCTCGGCGCGATGATGTTCATCCCGTTCGACTACCTGCCCGACACCTTCAAGGCCTTGCTGGAATCGTTCACCGAACAGCCGCAGTGGTTCAACGCGATGTTGAACCTGGTGGCCTGGATCGCGGTCAGCGTGATCGAGCCGTTCTACGTCGGCGCCGGCTTCGGCCTGTACCTCAATCGCCGCACCGATATCGAAGGCTGGGACATCGAGATCGTGTTCCGCCGCCTGCGCGCGCGCCTGGCCGCGGCGGCCGCGCCGAGTTTTCTCGCGCTGTGCCTGAGCTTCGGCTGGTTGGCCGACGCGCAGGCGCAGGAACCGGCGGCGCCGGAGAGGTCCGAGATGCAGGCGCCGTCCAAGCAGGCGCCGCCCGCGCAGGCGAGCGGCGACGTTGAAGAGGGCGACGAAGAAGGCGACGAGGAAGCCTACGAGCCGGCCAGCGCGCCGATCCGCGGCATGGTCAACGCCAAGAAGGCCAAGCGCCTGCCGTCGACCTTGAACGAGATCTACGGCGAGCAGCGCAGCGACGACCGCGCCCTGCGCGACGCGGTCGCCAAGGCGATGAAGGACCCCACGGTCGCGCCCAAGCGCAAGCAGATGGTGTGGAAGCCCAAGCACGAAGCCAAGGACAAAAAGAAAGACCCGCCCAAGCCGGTCGATCCGTCCAAGTTCGAAGGCCTCGGCGGCGGCCTGGCCGCGGTGGCGAAAGTGCTGATGTGGGCGGTGCTGGCGGTGGTCGTCGGCCTGCTGTTGCTGAGCCTCGGCCGCTGGCTGGGCTGGTTCCGCGGCGGCGCCAGCGAAGAAGAGCAGGCGCCGTCCGGCGTGCGCACCGCGGTGCACAGCGAACCCGAACCGCTGCCCGACAATCTGCCCACCGCGATCCGCCGCCTGTGGCAGGCCGGCCGCCATCGCGACGCGCTCGCATTGATGTACCGCGCGGCGGTCGAGTCGATGGCCACGCGCGCCGACATCGTGCTGGTGCCCGGCGCGACCGAGGCGCAGTGCCTGCGCGCCTCGCGCAAGCTCGGCTCGGCCGAGGACCGCGAGGTGTTCGCGCGCGCCGTGCGCACCTGGCAGTACGCGGCCTACGCCGAAAGCCTGCCCGAGTCGCAGGACTTCGACGATCTGGTCGGCCAGCTCAGCCAGCGCTTCGGGTGGGCGGCATGAACCGCAATCTGGTGTTCACCATCGTCGGCGCGGTGGTGCTGATCGCCGCGCTGCTGCTCGGCGTTTCGCTGTGGCGCAGCAACTACGTCAAGGTCGAGGAAGAAATCGACGAGCCGCGCAGCGGCGAAGCGGCCAGCAATCCGCTGTACATCCTCAAGCTGGCCTTGCGCAACGACGCGGTCAAGGTCGACGCGCGCCAGCGCCTGGCATTGGCCCTGCACCCGCTGCAGCCGCGCGATACGGTGCTGATCTACCGCGACCCGCGCACCTTGTCGAAGGCCGACGCCGACGAACTGCTCGGCTGGGTCGAACGCGGCGGTCATCTGATCGTGCGCACGCCGCCGTTGCGCGACAAGCTCGGCGAGTCGCCGGTGCCGGTGCTCGATACGCTCGGCCTGACCTTGCTCGACGCCGAGGACAGCAACCCGCAGGACCAGCGCGACGGCTGCGCCGGCCTGTACGAACGCGGACTCGAGCAGCAGGCGCTGTTCTGCAACGCGCGCCGGTTCTACTACTACAACAGCGACGTCGAGCCCGACTACGCCTGGGGCGACGAAGACGAAGCCTACGTCTACGCGCGCTTCCCGCGCGGCAAGGGCTCGGTCGACGTGCTCGCCGACATGGACTTCCTGTCCAACCGCGGCAACGCCAATCCCTTGCTGAGCGCGTTCAATTTCGGCACCGACGAAATCGCCGCGCCGGCCAACGCGGCGTTCGCGCGGCAACTGCTGGCGCCGAACTACCGCGCCGGCACCGTCCATCTGATCTACGCGGCGGAAGTGCCGTCGCTGTGGAAGACCCTGATCTTCAACAGCTGGATGGCGTGGTTGCCGCTGCTGCTGTGGCTGCTGGGCTGGCTGTGGCAGCGCACCCAGCGCTTCGGCCCGCTGCGGCCGGCGCCGGCGCTGGAACGGCGTTCGCTGCTCGAACACATCGTCGCCAGCGGCGAACACATCTACCGCTACGGCTATGGCGCGATCCTGTACGAAGCCGCGCGCCGCGCCTTCCTGCTGCGCCTGCGCCGCCGCGATCCGTACGCCGCCGCGCAGCAAGGCCAGGAGCAGGTCGCGCTGCTGGTGGAACGCTACAAGCAAGACCCGACCCTGGGCGCCGCCGCGATCGGCGACGCCCTGACCCAGCCGCCGACGCGCGACCACGCCGCGTTCCGCACCCGCATCGCCACTTTGATCCGCATGAGAAACCGCTTATGAGCCTCGACGCCGCCCCGCTCGTTCCGATCACCGGCACCGCGCTGGCGCAACGCGCCGCCGCCGTGCGCGACGAAGTCAGCAAGGCCTTCATCGGCCAGGCCGACGTGCTCGACCAGATCCTGATCGCGCTGCTCGCCGGCGGCCACGCCCTGCTCGAAGGCGTGCCCGGCCTGGGCAAGACCCTGGTGGTGCGCGCGCTGTCCAAGGCCCTGGACTGCGGCTATGCGCGCGTGCAGTTCACCCCCGATCTGATGCCCAGCGATATCAGCGGCCACGCGGTGTACGACCCTAAAACGGAGAGCTTCAATATCCGTCGCGGCCCGGTGTTCACCAACTTGCTGTTGGCCGACGAAATCAACCGCGCCCCGGCCAAGACCCAGTCGGCGCTGCTCGAAGCGATGCAGGAATTGCAGGTCACCATCGAAGGGCACAGCTTCGAACTGCCGCCGCCGTTCCTGACCCTGGCGACGCAGAACCCGGTCGAGCAGGAAGGCACGTATCCGCTGCCCGAAGCGCAACTCGATCGCTTCCTGCTGAAGATCCTGATCGACTACCCAAGCCGCGCCGACGAAAAGCGCATGGTCACCGCGGTCAGCCTGGGCCGCAGCGCGTCGGACTTCGATCTGTCGCAGGTGCGGCGCGTGCTCGGTCCGGAAGAGATCGTGGCGATGCAGCAGGGCACCGCGCTGGTGCGGGTGGATGAGGCGGTGATCGATTACGTCGTGCGCATCGTCGGCAAGACCCGCGACTGGGCCGGCATCTCGCTCGGCGCCGGTCCGCGCGGCAGCCTCGGCCTGATCCGCGCGGCGCGTGCGCAGGCGGTGTTGTCCGAGCGCGATTTCGTCACCCCCGACGACGTGCGCGAAATCGCCAAGCCGGTGCTGCGCCATCGCATCGCCCTGGCGCCGGAGCTGCAGATCGAAGGCCAGTCGCCCGACGACGTGCTGCACGCGTTGCTCGCGACGGTGGAAGCGCCGCGTCAATGAGTGCACGTTGATGAAAGCAGGCGTGCCGCCGCCGTTGCCCGTCGCCTCGCCGGCCGCCGCGCTGTCGGTGCCGCGCGATCGCGCATTGCCGCGCCGCGGCTGGGCGCGGCCGTCGCCGCGTTGGGCCTGGCTGGCGGTACCGTGGTCGGCGGTCGGCCTGGCCGCGAGCGTGGGCTGGCTGGCGCCGTATGTGTGGCAGTGGCTGACGCTGGCGATCGCGCTGATTCTGATTGTCGATCTGTTGCGATTGCTGCGCGCGCCGACGCCGACGGTCGAGCGGCGCATGCACGACACCTGGGCGATCGGGGTCGAACGCCCGGTCACCCTGAGCTTCGAAACCAGCGCGCGCCGGCAACGGCTGGACGCGTTCGATCTGCATCCCGGCGGCTGGGCGCTGCGCAACCTGCCGCGCCGGCTCGATCTGCGCCGCGGCGAGCGCACGAGTTTCGATTACGAACTGCGCGCGAACACCCGCGGCGATTTCCAGTTCGACGGCGTGCAACTGCGCCTGCATTCGCCGTTGGGCCTGTGGTGGCAATCGCGGGTGTCCGGCGACCTGCAGCGCGTGCGTGTGTTTCCGAACTTCGCGCCGCTGGCCAAGTTCGCGATGTTCAGCGCCGAACAGGCCTCGCGCCTGGTCGGCGCGCACGTCAAGCGCCGTCGCGGCGAAGGCACCGACTTCCACCAGATGCGCGAGTACCGCGTCGGCGACAGCCTGCGCCAGATCGACTGGAAGGCGACCGCGCGCGCGCGTCGTTTGATCTCGCGCGAGTACCAGGACGAGCGCAACCAGCAACTGGTGCTGATGCTCGACACCGGCCGCCGCCTGATGGCGCGCGACGGCGAGCATTCGCATTTCGATCATGTACTCGATGCGGCGCTGGTGGTGGCGTATCTCGCGCTGCGCCAGGGCGACGGCGTGGGCCTGCTCGCCAGCGGCGGCGAAAGCCGCTGGGTGCCGCCGCAGCGCGGCGTCGGCGCGATCGACAACCTGCTGCGCGCCAGTTACGCCTTGCAGCCGCAGCCGATCGCGACCGACTTTCTGGCCGCGGCGACCGAACTGTCGCTGCGCCAGCGCCGGCGTTCGCTGGTGATGCTGGTGACCAACCTGCGCGACGAAGACATGGACGACCTGCTCGCCGCGGTGCGCATGCTGCGCGGCCGGCATCTGGTGTGCGTGGCGAGCCTGCGCGAAGGCTCGCTGGACCAAGCCTTGAGCGAAGACGTCGAAGACCTGTCCGGCGCGATCCGCGCCGGCGCGACCGCGCAATACCTGGAACTGCGCGTGGCCGCCCACGAAGCGCTGCGCAACCACGGCGTGATGGTGCTGGACGTGAGCTGCGACCAATTGGCCGCGTCGCTGGTGGAGAAGTATCTGGCGGTCAAGCGCGACGGGTTGCTGTAAGGCATTTGCTGTTCCCCCCTTTGCAAAAGGGGGGCAGGGGGGATTCGCTTTTGCTCCTGAAGCAAGCAACAGCAACAGCAAATCCCCCACGTCCGCTTCGCGGCCGTTCGCCCCCTTTTTCAAAGGGGGCAACAGCACAGGCCGTTGCGGCTATGTGACTGCCGCTTAGCATCTGCCTTTCCCCCTTTGCAAAAGGGGGGCAGGGGGGATTTGCTTTTGCTCTTGAAGCAAGCAACAGCAAAAGCAAATCCCCCACGTCCGCTTCGCGGCCGTTCGCCCCCTTTGTCAAAGGGGGCAACAGCACAGGCCGCTGCGACTATGTGACTGCCGCTTAGCATCTGCTTTTCCCCCCTTTGCAAAAGGGGGGCAGGGGGGATTCGCTTTTGCTCTTGAAGCAAGCAACAGCAAAAGCAAATCCCCCACGTCCGCTTCGCGGCCGTTCGCCCCCTTTGTCAAAGGGGGCAAAAGCACAGGCCGTTGCTATCAAGACGCCGACGAACTCCGGCCGGATCGGCCAACGTCTTCAACCCGGCGCCGTCACCCGCTCCAACGCATCCAGCGCTCTCATCGCCTCGCCGCGATCGCGCCCGCACATCTCGAACGAAGGCTGCAGCGAGCCGCAAAACTTCGGCCGCTCCGGTTTGCCGAACAAGCGGCAACGCAGTTGCTCGTCGAGCTGCACGCAGGCGACCCCGGCCGGTTTGCCGTCCGGCATGCCCGGAATCGGCGAGGTGATCGACGGCGCGATGCAGCACGCGCCGCAGCGGTCGCGGCAGCTCGCGCTCATGGCGGCGCCAGGAACGGTTCGGCCGAACGCACCGCCGACAGCGGGATCGGTCCGTGGACGTGCGGGAAATGATCGCCGCTGCGCTCGCTCCAGTCGTAACGCAGTGCATCGCCCAATGCGGCGGCGTCCAGCGTGAGCAACACCCGCGCGCCACGCCCGCGTTGATGACGTTCGACCACGCCGGCCAGTTGCGCCCGGGTCGCGCAATGCAGGAAGCCTTCGCGATGCAGCGCATCGGGCGCGTAAACGCCGGCCGCCTGCGCGCGCGCCCAGTCGGCCGGGTCGGCGTAGTGGTAGACGGTGTCGGGGGGCGTCGCGTCGGTCTGCGTGGTGTGTATCGACATCGCTATCGCCTCAACAGGATGCAGCGCATTCCAGACCGCTCATGCCGCCCGCGCCGGCCGCCGCGCGATGATCGCCGCGACCAGCAGACCCATCGCGATGGCATGCATCACCGTGGTGACGACGCCGACTGCGCCGATGCGGATCGCGATCGAATGCGGAGTGGCGGCGTCGTGCATCTGGCCCCAGAGAAACCAGGCCTGACCGGCCAGGCCGATCAGCGAGCCGCCGATCAGCAAGGCGAACCCCAGGCTGCCATAGAGGCCGGCGCTGCCCAATGCGGCTCGCCGCGCCAGGCACAGCACCAGGCCGACCGTGCACACCAGCACGTGCGGCGCCGAGCTCATCAGCGGGCCGAGCATCGCCAAGAACAGATCGTTGGAGTTCATCACGCGGTTTCCAAAGGCGGCTTGCCGCGCGACGCGACCGTTCAGCGCCGCTGAACGATACGGGCGCCCGCGGGCAATCAGTCGGCGGTGACCAGCGCCGAAGCGCCCTGGCGCAGTTGCGCATACACCGGATCGGTATCGGGACGCTTGCGGTGCCAGCGCTCGAAACTCTCGGCGGCCTGTTCGACCAGCATGCCCAGACCGTCGACGCGATCGTGCGCGCCGGCGACCTTGGCCCAGGCCAGGAACGGCACCGCCACTTCGCCGTAACTCAGGTCAACCGCGGCGGTGCGCGGCGTGGCCAGGCTCATCGGCAAAGTCGGCATCGCATCGATGCGCGCGGCCGAGGTCGCGTTGACGATCAGATCGAAGTTGCCGAGCGTGTTGACGTCGGCGAGATAGCGCGGATGCACCCGACCCGGCAGGCCCAGCGCATCGGCCAGGGCGTCGGCGCGTTCGGGCGTGCGGTTGACGATGTACAGATCGCCGATGCCGGCATCGAGCAGCGCCGGCGCCACCCCGCGCGCGGCGCCGCCGGCGCCGATCAGCAGAGTGCGACGCGAGCGCAGGTCCAGGCCGTGGCGCTCGGTCAGATCGCGGATCAGGCCGACGCCGTCGGTGTTGTCGCCTTCCCAGCCGGTGGCGCTGCGGATCAAGGTGTTGACCGCGCCAGCGCGCTGGGCGCGCTCGCTCAGCTGCGAACAGATGCTCGCCGCGCGAGTCTTCAGCGGCAGAGTGATGTTGGCGCCGAGGCCGCCTTCTGCGGCGAACTCGGCCAGGGCGACGTCGAAACGTTCCGGCGCGGCATCGATCGCGGTGTACTCCAGCGCGATCCCGAACTGGCGCGCGAACGCGGCATGGATGCGCGGCGACAGCGAGTGCGCGACCGGATGGCCGAACACCGCGTAACGCAGGACCGGGCTGGACGAATTCGAATCGATCGACATGCAGGCGCCTCTCTGGACGGATGACCCTTCCTGGGGGAAGACGCACCGAGCGGCGCGCCAGGGTCCGGTTCCCCGAAGTCTACTCCTCGCCCGCGGGCTGACCAGCGCGCGGCCGGCGTCGGCGCCGACTCGGCTCGGACCGCACGGGCCGCGTTTCGACTGCGCACAGTGGGATGTGCGGCGATTGTGAATTCCAATGATCGTTTGATGGTCCGGAGCCGAGGCAGGTCGCCGCCCCGAGACCCACGCCGTGCGATCGAGGCCCGGACCGGGACGCCGATGCGAAAAGGCTGCGCTCGACCACGACAGCGAAACCCGCATCGCCGGACTAAACTCCCAACATCCATCGCGAGCCCCCATCCCATGCGCACCGCCATCTCCCGCCTGAGTCTGATGCTGGGCTGTACCCTCGCCGGCAGCGCCTTCGCCTTGTCGGAATTCGGCATCGAAGGCATGGGCGTGGTCTCCACCCCGCACAGCGAAGTGCGTGGCGCGATCCGCCCCGACGGCCAACGCATCGTCTGGGGCAGCACCGACCGCAAGGGCGGCGCGGGCGGCTGGGACCTGTGGCAGGCGAAGCTGATCGACGGCCGCTGGCAACAGCCCGAGCCGCTGTCGATCAACTCGGCGGCGAACGATTTCGATCCCTTGTTCAGCGCCGACGGCCGCTGGTTGTACTTCTTCTCCAACCGGCCCGGCGGCCAGGGCGGCGACGATCTGTATCGCGCCGCGGTGTTGGCCGACGGCTACGGCCCGGTCGAGAACCTCGGCCCCGGCGTCAACAGCCGCGGCGACGAATGGGCGCCGACGCCGAGCCGCGACGGCAAGCACCTGCTGTTCGCCAGTAACGGCTTCGGTGGCGCCGGCCGGCACGATCTGTTCGTCGCGACCTGGAGCGGCCGCGCCTTCACCGACCCCAAGCCGGTGCCGGGCGTGAACACCGCCGCCGACGAATTCGACGCGGCCTGGCTCGGCGACGGCCGCGCGATCGTGTTCGCGCGTTCGAGCGACGTCGAGAACGATCCGATTCGCTTGTACGTCGCGCAGTGCGATGGTTCGCGTTATGGCGAGGCGACGCCGCTGGCGTTGTCGTTCAACACCGCCGAGGGCAGTACGCTCGGGCCGGCGCTCGATTGGAACAAGCCCGGCGAACTGGTGGTCAGCGGTTCGGCCAAGGCGCCGAAGGCCGGCAAGATGGATCTGTACCGGATGAAGGCGCCGGCCGCGACCGGCCAGGACGGTTGCGTGACGACAGCGAAGCGGTGATTCGCGATCGGGCCTTCGCGAAGAAGGTTGTGGTGCATTCGCGCGGCGGCGACCGCGTCGCGCTCGCGTACTGGGTCGAGCAATGGCTGCGCGATGGCGTGAGTTACGTCGGCGTGGTCGGCGCCGATGCGTCCGCGTTGGAGGACATCGTCGACTGGACTTGCATCGAGCTGAGCCTGCGCGACGGCCGCGAGCCCGGTGGCGACGACGGCTACGACATTCTCACTGGCTCCCATCAAGCCGACGAATGTCTCGACGATGCGATCGAACTGGCGCGTCTGATCGGCGATCACCCCGATGCGCCGATCTGCATCGTCGAAATCTGAGGCGTCGCGCACAGTTCGTCGAAGCTTGCGACACATTCGTGATCAGATGTTTCGCGCGCGCAACATCTCGCGTCGTGCATGAGGCGCGGCGAAGCATGGTTGTACGCGATGCGAACACGCAAACGGACGCGCGCGAACGACGCCGTTGCGCTGGCGTTCGGCCTGCGCCGCATTGCAGCACGAGCGAGCGGCCGTTCGTCGGAGGATTGCGTTTGCGCGTTTCCGCTAGTCGTGGACGGCTCGCCGCTCATCGGCCCCGCGCATGCCGCGACGCCGCAGCGAACCGCGATCGCGATGCGCGCCGCTATCCTTCCCCCGCCACGTTGTGTGGCAATAAAAAGGATCTTTATGAGCAACATGAAACGTAGTTTTGGGGGTCTGCTGTTCTCGATGTTGCTGTTGGCGGCGCCGGCCATGGCCGCTCCGGTCGGCGGCCTTCCGGTCAAGCCGCAGCCGCCGCAGCCGTTCGGCACCTGGCAAGCCACGGTGCGCTGGCTCGCGCCGCACACCGTGCCCGGCCCGAACGGCACCACGCTGGTCTACAGCTTCCATTACGAGCACATCGTCGCCACCAGTCAGAGCGATTGCGAAGGCCAACTGCAGGGTTACGCTTCGCAGTTGAACGTGACGGTGACGGAGTTCTGCACGTTCCATCCGTATTGATGCAGGTTGCCGCGGGGCTGCTTGCAGCCTCGCGGCGATTTGCGGCGCGCGAGGTCGCGCCGGGCGCCATCGATCGAATCCGGACGCCGCGAACACGGACGCGGCGTCCGATGCATGGGCCGGGTCGATCTCAGCCGGATGAACTCGAAAAGTTCGCGTTGCGCGCGTGTTGCAACCGTCGTACCGCGATGCCTCAGTTCGCCTCGCGCATCCACCGCGCCGCATCCAGCGCGAAGTAGGTCAGCACACCGTCGGCGCCCGCGCGCTTGATCGAGGTCAGCGCTTCCAGCACGCAGCCGCGTTCGTCCAGCCAGCCGTTCTGGATCGCCGCGCGCAGCATCGCGTACTCGCCGCTGACCTGATAGACGAACGTCGGCGCGCCGAACTCGTCCTTCGCGCGGCGCACGATGTCGAGATAGGGCATGCCCGGCTTGACCATGATCATGTCGGCGCCTTCGTCGAGATCGAGCGCGATCTCGCGCATCGCTTCGTCGCTGTTGGCCGGGTCCATCTGGTAGGTGTACTTGTTGCCCTTGCCGAGCGCGCCGGCCGAACCGACCGCGTCGCGGAACGGGCCGTAGAAACTCGATGCGTACTTGGCGCTGTAGGCCAGGATGCGGGTATGGATATGGCCGTCGCGTTCCAATGCGTTGCGGATCTGGCCGATGCGGCCGTCCATCATGTCGCTGGGCGCGACCACGTCGGCACCGGCGACGGCGTGCGACAGCGCCTGCTTGACCAGGGCCTCGACGGTTTCGTCGTTCATGACGTAACCGCTGTCGTCGACCAGTCCGTCCTGGCCGTGGGTGGTGTAGGGATCGAGGGCGACATCGGTGATCACGCCGAGGTCGGGGAAGCGCTGCTTGAGCGCGCGGATCGCGCGCTGGCACAGACCGTCGTCGTCCCACGCGGCGGCGGCGTCGAGCGACTTCGCCTCTGGCGCGGTCACCGGGAACAGCGCGAGCGCGGGCACGCGCAGCTCGCTGGCGCGTTCGGCCACGCGCAGCAGCTCGTCGATCGACAGGCGTTCGATGCCGGGCATGGAACCGACCGGCGCGCGGCCGTCGAGCTCGTGGACGAAGACCGGATAGATCAGGTCGTTGGCGGTGAGGACGGTCTCGCGCATCAGGCGGCGAGAGAAGTCGTCGCGGCGCATCCGCCGCGGGCGCGAGTAGGGATAGGTCATGGGGCTAGTTTACTCCCGCGCGGGGGCGGGGCCTGCGACCTCGGGTCGCGGGCGGGTGGCGATGCTGTGTTCTGCCAGATCGGGCAAGCCGCCCGGCCCACCCAAGATTCCGCGCCGTATCGGTCACCCCCTGTAGGAGCGGCGCAAGCCGCGACCGCGAATCATGCCGTCCGGCGCAAGCTGGAAGCAGCGCGGTCGCGGCTCGCGCCGCTCCTACAGGGGCTGCGGCCGCTTCATCCTAGCCTTGAAACCGCGAGGAACAAGCGTGTCAGTCCGAATACACCCGATACCGCAACGGCCGCACATGCACCGTGCTGCCCGAGGCCGGAGTCACCGCGTCGGGCGTCGCCACCAGGTCCAGCTCCAGCGGCCGGGTCTGGCCATCGACCACCAGTTCCAGGGTGATCCGCTCGGCCAGCCGATGCGAAGAAATCACCCGCGCCGGCAGCCCTTCGCCCTCGCCGACCAGGGCGATGTCGTGCGGCCGCACATACAGGCGCGCGCGGCTGCGGCTGCTGCCGTCGACCGGCAGGCGCAGGGCGTGACCGTTGACCGATAACTCGCCGCCCTCGGTCTGGCCTTCGATCACATTGGCCCGGCCGATGAAATCGAACACATAAGCCGAGGCCGGCGCGCTGTAGATCTCGTCGGGCGTGCCGATCTGTTCGATCCGCCCGTCCTTGAGCACGACCACGCGATCGGCCAGCTCCAGCGCCTCTTCCTGATCGTGGGTGACGAACAAAGTGGTCTGGCCGGTCTGTTCGTGCAGACGCCGCAACCAGCGCCGCAGCTCCACCCGCACCTTCGCGTCGAGCGCGCCGAACGGTTCGTCGAGCAGCAGCACGGTCGGGTCGATCGCCAGCGCGCGCGCCAGCGCGACGCGTTGCTTCTGTCCACCGGACAGCTGTTCGGGATAGCGCGCGCCGAGCTCCGGCAACTGGATCAGGTTCAACAGCTCCTGCACGCGCTTGGCGATCGTCGCCTTGTCCGGCCGCCGCGCGCGCGGCCGGCTGCGCAGGCCGAAGGCGATGTTCTCGGCCACGGTCATGTGCTTGAACAAGGCGTAGTGCTGGAACACGAAGCCGACATTGCGTTCGCGCAGGCTCAGCCGGGTCGCGTCGTGCTCGCCGAACAGCAGCTGGCCCGAATCGGGCTGCAGCAGGCCGGCGATCACGCGCAGCAGCGTGGTCTTGCCCGAGCCCGACGGCCCCAGCAGCGCGACCAGTTCGCCCGAGGCGACGTCGAGATCGACCGAGTCGAGCGCGGCGACGTTCGCATAACGCTTGGCGATGGCTTTGAGATGCAGATCCATTCGTGGCGATACCTGGTGAAGCGAGCAGTGGCAGCGGTGGAGAGGAGTGAGTTCAGAGGAGTGAGGAGCGAGTAGCGAGCGCAGCCTGTGTCAGTGCCTTCGGTGCGAACGCGCGAGCGCGTCGCCGTGCCGCGCTTCCAGCCAGATCTTGACCACCAGCGTGACCAGGGCCAGACCCGCCAGCAGCGAGGCCACCGCGAACGCCGCTGCCGCTTCGCCGCCCATCTGTTTGTACAGCACCTCGACATGCAGCGAGAGCGTATTGGTCTGGCCCATGACGTTGCCCGACACCACCGTCACCGCGCCGAACTCGCCCATCGCGCGCGCGCTGCACAACAGCACGCCGTACAGCAGACCCCACTTGATATTGGGCAGAGTCACGCGGAAGAACATGGTCCAGGCATTGGCGCCGAGCGAACGCGCGGCCAGTTCCTCGTCGCTGCCTTGCTGCTCCATCAGCGGAATCAATTCGCGCACCACGAACGGGAAAGTCACGAACATGGTCGCCAGCACGATCCCGGGCGTGGCGAACAAAATCTTGATGTCGTAGTGATTGAGCAGATCGGCGAAGTAACCGTGAGTCGGGCTGAACAACAGCACCAGACACAGGCCCGCGACCACCGGCGATACCGCGAACGGCAGATCGATCAGCGCCATCAGGGTGCGCTTGCCGCGGAATTCGAAACGGGTCACCGCCCAGGCGGTGAACACGCCGCAGATCGCATTGACCGGCACCACGATCGCGGCGGTGAGCAAGGTCAGCTTGAGCGCGTCGATCGTGTGCGGCTCGCTGACCGCGGCGAACCAGACCTTGAGCCCGCTGCCGAATGCGGCGCCGAGCAACATCAACAACGGCATGACCACGATCAACAGCATGATCGAGGCGGCCACGGCGATCAGGCTCCAGCGCACCCAGGCCGGTTCCTGCAAAGGATCGCGCGCCGGCGCGGTGCGCACTGGCAAGGCAGGTCCGTCAGCCATCGCGGCGATTTCCGTGCGCGAACAAGGTCGAGGCGGCGTTGATCGCGACCAGACACGCGAACGACATCAGCAGCAGCAAGGTCGCCAGCACGATCGCGGCGGTGACGCCGCCGTCCTCTTCCAGGCGGATGGTGATCAGCAGCGGCGCGATCTCGGTCTTCATCGGCAGGTTGCCGGCGATGAAGATGACCGAGCCGAATTCGCCCAGCCCACGCGCGAACGCCAGCGAAAATCCGGTCAGCAGCGCGGGCAGCAGTTCGGGCAGGATCACCCGCCGCAGCGCGGTCAGGCGCGAGGCGCCGAGCGAGATCGCGGCTTCCTCCTGCTCGCGGCCGAGGGTTTCCAGCACCGGCTGCACCGTGCGCACCGCGAACGGCAGGCCGATGAAGATCAGCGCGATCACGATGCCGGTGACGTTGTTGACCAACTGGATGCCGAACGGCTGCAGCCATTGGCCGACCCAGCCGTTCTGGTCGTAGATCGCCGCCAGGGTGATGCCGGCGACCGCGGTCGGCAGCGCGAACGGCAGATCGACCATCGCGTCCATCAGCCGCCGGCCGGGGAAGCGATAGCGCACCAGCACCCAGGCGATCACCGCGCCGAACACCAGCGCCACGATCGCGGCGACGAAGGCGGCGCCGAAACTGACCTTGAGCGAGGCGATCACCCGCGGATCGGAGATCGCGCGCAGCCAGCCGGCGAAGCCAAGCCCGCCCGATCGCAGGATCAGCGCGGCCAGCGGCAGCAGGACGATCAGGCCGAGCCAGGTCAGCCCGAGGCCCAACCCGAGCCCGAGACCGGGCAGCGGCCGGCGCCAGCGGGTGGCGGAGGTCGGCAGAGTAAGGACTTGCTCGCTCATGTGGCGTGGGCGGCAACGTGTTGTGGGGACAGAGGGGTTGGACGCTATCGCGTTCCGGGGGTTCCTGGGAAATGCGCGTTGGTTGTTTCTAGGTGCGGGATGGAGATATGGGGGGGCGAGGATGGGCGGGGTGGGGGTTGGATGGGGTGAACGGGGTGGCCGAGCACCAGGCCAGCGGCCGGGCCATACGCTTGAGAAAATGGGGCCCGAAATACACAAAGTGCGATCGTTCCGACAAACTGGGTCGGGCCGACGAACTTGCCGCCCGCGTTCGGTCGAGATGCTCGTACTGAACGAGCGCTCTGTCGGATGTCCGCCGACAGATCATTGATCTGGCATCGGGGGAGTATTTCGACGGCGCTCAAGCCGGCTGTCGGATTGCTGTGCAACTGGAACGCAGTGCGAACGAGTTTCGTTGGTGCAGTTGTGCTGCGTGTAAGCGGTAGTCTTTGCGCAGTTGCCCGAGGCGTTCCTCAAACCTCCGGGGCCGCAGGTCGGCACGCTTGAGCATGGCTGCGGAACAGCGTGTGCCATGCCTTCTTCGTCGTCTTCGCTCTTAGAATTACGAACGCCGACGCTCACGCCGCTATGTATGTTTTGCTTGTCGAAGCACTGTATTTACACACGCCCACACCTTTGGTCAGGTTGTTGAACGCGTCAACGTCCTATGCGGGTAGTCGAGATATCTGGGCGGCGTTAGACTCGGGTCGGGGTGCACGAATGCAAAGTCTGTTCGACAGGTCGAGGTATGCCGACAGGCATGCCTGATACTTGAAAACAAAGCATTGGTGTTGAGCAATGCGTCCGCCAATGCGGCGGCCGCCATGGAACTGGCAAAAGGGGGGAAGCGATGAATCTTTCGACGGCGCTCAGGCCGAGCGTTGCGTTGCTGCTGTGCGTATGCGGCCCGCTGTGGGCGCAGTCCCCTCTGATGCCGCCGGTGGAATACGAGAAGCGAATCCGCGCGACCGAGATGGTCACCGCGCTGAGTTCGGACCTGTTCGGCGACAGCGTTTCGCTCTACAACGGGTCGACCGAATTCAGTACTACGAATCGATCCGAGAGGCGCCATGAAATTATCTATATCCAAGGCCGTTTCTTTGTTGATGTTGCCAACAATTTTAATGATTCATGTGCGTGATGTGCGTGCTACTTCATTGGCGGATCGATCTCTCGATGAGCTATTCAAGGTGTCCGCTGCCGTGATGTCTGTAAAAATAAATTCTGAAAAAAGCGAATGCATTGAAAGCAAGTGTCTCTACCGCAGCGATATAGAGGTCGCAGAGAAAATTAAGGGTGAATTAACTTCTTCGCGCATGTCTATCTGTTCTCTCCATCCGCTCGGCGTGCAAGAAAAATATTATATATTTGTTGTCCGTGGATCTGCGGAAGATACGTATGGCATGCAATGCGATTACGTCGCCCTTACTGATGGAGTTATCAAGGATGATATGGATGGAACATACTATCGATACATGTCCCCAAACGCATATGGTAGGTCGGTTGATTTTGAAGGCGCCACGTACAGAACGCTTGAGATCGAAGAGCCGGTGTTTGGAAGAAAGCTGTCGGAGTGGAGATTGCTGTCGAAAACACTGAAAGGGGCGGCAGGCGAAAAGTAATGCAGTTGATGTGGGTGGTGATCAGTCTGCCGACTAGAAGGGAATTTGCGTGCGTCAGGATGCCAGGAGCGGCGCCGCAATCGCTCGAATGGGGCAGGCACGCGGGGTGTTGGAAAAAGCAGGTCAAATCAATGCTGGTCTTCCGGGCTCAAAAGTGTGGGTTTCAATCGCCCAGTAGATGCCTGCTGGCTCAGGAAAAACCATCTCTAAATGCAGCTGCCTTGGTCGGGCGAATCATCGACGAGTCGAGGTTGATCTGCTTTAAGTTCGTGGCGCCGGGCGACGGCGATGACAGCTGAGTAATTGATGCCGATCCGTTTGGTAGGTGGCAATGAGAATTAAATGGCGCTCCATCATCACGCTGTTGGTCTTAGCCGCGATCGCATCCTGCGCGAGCTCACCAAAAACCGATCCGGTGGTCAAGGGCGGCAAGCAAGGGTATTTCGTCGATCCTGGTGATTTTTGGGGAGTCAACTTCAAGCAGGGTGAGCCAACTCAAGCCGGCTCGTTGTCATTAGCGTTGTTCGGCCCTCGCGACCAAGAGGCGCTGGATAATGACCTTTTACTGCTTGAGAGGATGCCGCCGGAGATCCCTTTAAGAGTTGTCGGCTTCGCGGATTCCAAAGAGTGCGCCGGTACGTCCTGCGCTGAATTGTCGCTGCGACGGGCGCGGGCACTGCATGACTGGATGCTCAATCATGGCGTATCGAAATCGCGACTGTCTCCGCCGCATGGATTCGGTAGCGCTAGGCCGATTGGTGACAACGAAACGGAAGACGGTCGGGCACGAAACAGGCGCGCGTACATCAGTTACGAAGATACCCCATAGAAATCATTGCGATGTCGAGCAGGTCGAGCAAATGCGATAGTGACGGGGAATGGATGATGAAGCAGATCTCGATGTTCCTGGCTATCGTGCTGGCAAGTTCGTCGGGCGCGGGCTGGGCGACTGCGCCCGCAGACAGGTCGGTAGAAACCTTGTTCAAAAATGCAAAGGCTGTCGTTGCCGGAAAAGTGACGGGTGTGAGAGCTGCGTGTGGGCAGAGCAAACAGGTCTGCAATTCGAACTATGCGATCTCAATGGAAGTAAAAACAGTCAGAGAACTCAAGTCGACGGATGAGTCGAGCGCTAAATACAAGTCCTTATGCTCCAACGTTCCTCTGGAAGTCGGTGCTGCATACACTTTGTTTCTGGAGGCGCCGACAGAATTCAATGCGCAGGGCCCGGGCGTGTGCGATCTTGTAGTCGATGTTGATGCCGTGTTTCAGAGGATCGGGTCTTTCGTGTACCGCGTGGGTTCGCCGGATGCCAAGATCATCGTCGACTTTGAAGGCGCCAAGTACCTGACGAATGCCGTAGTAGAGCCCGATTTTGATCAGGCGATGAAATCTCTGTCGCATCATTTATCGCCGTGAGGGATAGTGAGGCTGTCTTCGATGAAATCCGATAAACGCATCCGCGCAACCCGGATGCTGGCCGCGCTGAGCTCGGACCTGATAAGTTACCCAAAATGAAAACAACAATTGTTGTCTGTGTTGCGGTCGGACTTTGCTTGGCTGCTCTGGTTTGGGTTTTTTTCCCAGTATCTATCGAATCCAACCTCCAAACATTCGTGCCATTGACGATCGAAGAGTTCGCACAAGTTCGTAGCGACGCAATCGCTGCGGAAGATTCGTTAAAGCTCAAAGGGATCGAGTTGATAGCGGGCGATCCAAAGTCGCAATCAATACAATTCGATTGCAAAGGCGTGCCGGTCTTGACGCTAATTAATGGGCCGGTGGTGCTGTCGATGCTCACAGTTGTAGATGCAGAGCAGCGCGCTCCAGATGTCGTGCCGTTCCGAAAGCGGTTGTATCCTCGATTAAAGAAGTCCGGGGAGCCGTTTGTAAGAAATTCTGCTCTTCATCGGCCGAATGCCATTGAAGCATTTGTACTTAAGTACCGTGAAGGCATAGATGTTGCAGCCGACTGCTCTCAGAGCCGACAGTGACCAATCGGCGATAACAAAGCAGGTGATGGCCGAGTACAGACTATGTGAGCATAGTTTGGTTGTGGAGATATCCCATGAGGCTGACTTATAGTTTCTAGCTCCGCGGCTCGTAGGGTTTTGCTGAGCCTGGGCGACATAACAACAAAAAGGCCCGCAAAAGCGGGCCTTGTCGTTGCTGGAGTGGCAATGGGCTTCAGCCGATCACTTCGGCAAATAAATCTTGTCGAAAAAACCCCCATCCGAAAAATGCGCCGCCTGCGCCTTCTTCCAGCCGCCGAAGGCGCCGTCGATGGTCACCTGCTTCACCGCCGGGAACTTCGCCAGTTCGGCCGCCGGGACCTTGTCGGGTTCGGCCGGGCGGTAGCCATGTTTGGCGGCCAGGCGCTGGCCTTCGGGGGTGTAGAGGAAACGCAGGTAGGCTTCGGCCTGTTTGCGGGTGCCGTGTTTGTCGACGTTCTTGTCGACCCAGGCCACCGGCGGTTCGGCCTTGATGCTCAGGCTCGGGATGACGACTTCGAACTGGCCGCGGGTGTTGGCTTGCTCCAGGGTCAGCAGCGCTTCGTTTTCCCAGGCGATCAGCACGTCGCCGATCTTGCGGTCGACGAAGGTGGTGGTCGAGCCGCGCGCGCCGGTGTCGAGCACGGGGACGTTCTTGAACAGGCTGGTGAGGAAGTCGACGACCTTGTCGCCGTCGCGGAACTTGGTCGAGGCGTAGGCCCACGCGGCCAGATAATTCCAGCGCGCGCCGCCGGAGGTCTTCGGGTTCGGGGTGATCACCGCGACGCCCGGCTTGATCAGGTCGTCCCAATCCTTGATGCCCTTCGGGTTGCCCTTGCGCACCAGGAACACGATGGTCGAGGTGTAGGGCGAGCTCTGGTGCGGCAGTCGCGATTGCCAGTTCGCCGGCAACTGCTTGGCGTTGGCGATGGTGTCGATGTCGCCGGCGAGCGCGAGGGTGACCACGTCGGCTTCGAGTCCGTCGACCACCGCGCGCGCCTGTTTGCCCGAGCCGCCGTGCGAGGCGCGGATGTTGAGGGTTTCGCCGGTCTGCTGTTTCCATTGCGCGGCGAAGACTTGATTGACCTCGGCGTAGAACTCGCGGGTGGGGTCGTAGGACACGTTGAGCAGATCGGTGTCCTTGGCCGACACCGCGCCGGCGGCGACGAGCGCCAGGGCCAGCAGGGTCGAGCGGAGTGCGGTTTTCATCGGTAGCTCCTGTGAGGGAAGGGCAAGGTCGAATCAGAATGCGAGCTGGGCGCGGGTGAAGAAGGCCTTTTCGTCTTCTCGATCGGCCCCGGCGGCGGCGCCGCCGTCGAATTGCGTCTGGGTGTAATTGGCGACGAGCTTGAGATTGCCGGTCAGGTACCAGTTCAAGCCCAGTCCCCACGAACGCGCGGCCGCGGCGACGGCGTTGCGGTCGGCGTAACGCGGGAAGGCGTCGTCGTCGATCTCCAGGCGGCCGTAGCGCGCGACCAGTTCGAACGCGCCCCAGCCTGCCCCACCGAGCGTAAAAGCTTGGTTAGGCCGGGCCACGCCCTTGTAGCCGGCGTCTTCGCCGGTCAGCACGTAACCGGCGGTCAGCTGCCAGGCGGTGTGTTCGAGTTCGTCGGCGAAGGCGCCGACGCGCACGTCCTGACTGGAGCTGACGTATTCGCCGAGCAGGCTCAGGCCGTTGCGGTAGTAGAACGCCTGCGGCGACCAGCGCGTCTGCGCGCCGTCGGCGAGCACCGCGCTGCGGTAGTTGAAGAACTGGGTCTGGCCCGGGGTGCGATAACGCGGCAGGAAGTTATTGCCGTTGCCGCGGCGGTCGCCGCTGCTCGCGGCCAGGCCGAAGCCGAGGCCGGACAGCGCGTTGCTCGCGTTCTTCCACGGTTCGACGAAGACGCGGCCTGCGAGTTCGAATTCGTTGTCGGGATTGACGGTCGGGCTGTCGCGGCCGTCGACCGCGCCGTTGAATACGCCCAGCGCGTACGACACCGTCGCGCCGGCGAGTTCGCCCTGCAGCTGCACACCCAGATCGCGATTGGGCGTGAGTTCGGAGGCCAGGCCCAGTTCGATCAATCCGGTGGAACCGCTGGATTGCAGGCGTTCCAGCCCGACCGGGCTCTTGAATTTGCCGATCCGCACGGTCGCGCGCGGATCGAATTTCAGATCGAAATACGCATCGGCGATGGTCGCGCTGTCGCCGGCGAATTCGGGGGTGAGGCGGAAGCCGATCAGCGGGCCCCAGGTGCCTTCGATGGTCGGCATGATCCGGCGGAACAGGAAGGTGTCGTTCTGCGGCAGTTGTCTGTCGTCGATGAAGAAGCGGCCGTCGGCCTGCACCAGCGCCTTGAACTTGAGTTCGACATCGCCCGGCGGCGGCGATTTCACCGACAGGCCCTTGCTGGCGCTGAGCGACACCACCGGCGTGCTGGCGACGCGGGCGGCGTTTTCCTCGGCCTGCAGTTCGAGTTTGCGTTCGATCACCCGCAGGCGTTGATCGAGATCGCTGAGGTTGCCGCTGTCGGCCGAGGCGTTGGCGACCGCGTCGCCGCCGCCGAGGCGTTGCTCGATCGCGCGCAGGCGCTGGGCCAGTTGCTCGACGGTGAGCTCGTTCGACTGCGCGTGAGCCGGCAGGGCGAGCGCGCAGGCCAGCGCGCTCCACAACGAGACGGTCGCGGTGCGCGCGTTGAGCGCAGGTCGAACCCGGGTTTGCATGACGTGCTCCTTCGATCGATGACGGACGTGGATGGGTCCACGCATTGAGTGGAGAAAACAAAAGCCGCGGACATCACCGAGGCGCGAATGCCCAGCGCCGAACCCCTCGACCGCGATGCTGCCGACGACCGCCCGCTTCCCCGCGGGCGGTCGCTCACGTGACGGTGTTGCTTACGCCCACGACTCCTGCGCCGCGTCGACCTCAACCCGCTGGGTGCGGGTGATTTCGACGATGCGCGTGTCCTGAATGACGACTTCGATCCGCCCCGCGCGCAGTTCGCGCACCGCATTCAACAGCACGTACTCGGTATCGCTGAGGTTGACGATGTTGATCTCGGGTTCCGGGTCGCGGGCGATCGGATAACGCACGGTCGACACTTGCTGCGCATCGTCGACGGCGGCGCGTTTGCGGGGCGCGGCGGCGGGTTTCGTCGGCGTCGCGGGCGCGGCCGCTTTCGACACGGCTTTCTGCTTCGCGCCCGGGCCCGGGCCGCGGCTCACGACAGGCCTCCGTCGAGACTCAAGCTGGCTTCGGCGATCGGCAGGGCGGCGAGAAAATCCGGCGCCAGCGCCAGTTCGCGCAGGCTGCGGCGGTCGAGCACGTCGGAGATCGCGTCGCGCGCCTCGCGCATCAGCGAACGCAGGCTGCAGGCGTCCGGGTCGGGGCAGTCGGCGCAGGCCTGGTAGGCGCTGACGCTGGCGCAGCGCACCGGCGCCAGCGGGCCGTCGATGGCGCGGATCAGGTCGCCGACCATGATCTGGTCGGCCGGGCGGGCGAGGGCGTGGCCGCCTTTCTGGCCGCGCCGGCTGTCGATGAAACCGGCCTGGCGCAGGTCGACCAGGATGGTTTCGAGGAACTTGCTCGGCGCGCCGCTGTGTTCGGCGATGGTGCGCGCCTGCAGCCGCTCGCGGCGCGGCCGCGGGACCAGCGCGGGGTCGGTCGGACGCCGGGCGTGCTCGGCGCGCGCGAGCGCGCACATCGCGCGCAGGGCGTACTTGGCCTTCATCGTCAGCATTTCCTATTCACCATGTAGGGAATGTGGCGGGGCGCGCGGGCCAGGGGAAAAGGTATTGCTTCATCTGCTTATGACCGCCCGGCATGTGCCGGGGGCGAGGGTAGGAGCGGCGTGAGCCGCGACCGCGAGGCCACGGCTGGGTCGAAAGCCGCGTCGTGGTTGCGGATTCGCGGTCGCGGCTCACGCCGCTCCTACAGGGGAGGAACCCGGCTCGGGCGGGAATGGGTACGATGCGCGGCAATGCGATCGTTCAAATACCTGCCGCCGCTGGCGCGCACCTGTCTGTGGGTTCTCGCCGCGCTGGCGGCGCTGTGCTGGCTGGCGCCGTGGCTCGGCCGCTACGGCCCGATCCTGCCCGACTGGGACGCGCTGTCGGCCCGGCCCGGGACCGCCGGGCATTGGTTCGGCACCGACGCGATCGGCCGCGACGTGTTCGCGCGCACCCTGGCCGGTGGGCGGCTGTCGCTGGGCATCGGTTTGCTGGCGAGCGTGGTCGCGCTGGTGATCGGGCTGGGTTACGGCGCGATCGCCGGACTCGCCGGCGGCTGGGTCGAGCGCTTGATGGTGCGGGTGCTCGACGTGTTCTCGGCGCTGCCGTTCCTGTTGGTGGTGATCCTGCTGCTGACCTTGTTCGAACGTTCGCTGCTGCTGTTGCTGGCGGCGATCGGCGGTTATGTCTGGATCGATCTGGCCCGGGTCATGCGCGCGGAGGCCGCGCGGTTGCGCGAGGCGCCGTTCGTGCTCGCGGCGCAGGCGGCCGGAGCGAGCTTCGGCCAGCGCCTGCGCTGGCATGTGTTGCCGAACCTGATGCCGCTGGCGTTCGTGTACCTGGGATTGATCCTGCCGCAGGCGATCCTGGTCGAAAGTTTTCTCGGTTTTCTCGGCCTGTCGATCGACGAGCCGTCGTCGAGCTGGGGCGGTCTGCTCGCCGAAGGCGTGCAGGAACTCGACAGCGCGCCGTGGACCTTGTTGTTTCCGGCTGGGTTCTTGGTGACGACCTTGGCCGCGTTCCAGTTTCTCGGCGACGGGCTGCGCGATTGGCTCGATGTGCATCGCTCGCCGCAGGGCGATGCGCCGCGTCAGGCCGCGGCCGCATGAGCGCGCTGGTTTCGCTGCACGGGTTGTGCGTCGCCGTCGACAGCGCTTCGTCACCATCGCGACGTCTGCTCGGCCCGCTGGATATGGAACTGCATGCGGGCCAGTGCCTCGGCGTGGTCGGCGAAAGCGGCAGCGGCAAGAGTCTGACCGCGCTGGCCTTGCTCGGTCTGCTGCCGGCGCAACTGCGCGCGCAGGGACGTTTGAACATCGACGGCCACGACATCGCGATCGCCAGCGCCGCGCATGCGCGGCTGCGCGGCCGCACCCTGGCCTGGGTACCGCAGGATCCGCTCGCGGCCTTGCATCCGCTGCGTCGGATCGGCGCGCAGCTCAACGAAACCTTGCGCGTGGTGCGTGGTTTGTCGGCGACGGCGGCGGTCGCTCAGGCGCAGGCCTTGCTCGAACGCGTGCAACTGCCGGATCCAGCCGCGGCCCTGCGCCGTTATCCGCATCAGTTCTCCGGCGGCCAGCGCCAGCGCATCGCGATCGCGTTGGCCCTGGCGACGCAGCCGCGGGTGCTGATCGCCGATGAACCGACCTCGGCGCTGGATGCGCGCATCGCCCGCGACATTCTCGATCTGCTCGATCGATTGCGCCGCGAGGATGGGTTGGCGCTGCTGCTGATCAGTCACGACCTGCCGCTGGTGGGCGCGTATGCGCAGCGGTTGCTGGTGCTGCAACGCGGCGAGGTGGTCGAGCGCGGCGACACCGCGACGGTGTTCGCGTCGCCGGCGCATGCGTATACGCGCGAGCTGCTGGCCGCGGATCGGATCGACGCCTTGCCACCCGAACCGACGACGCAGGCCGATCACGACACGACGCCGCTGCTGCGCGGCGAAGCCTTGTCGATGCGCTATCCGCGCGCGCCGCGGCCGGCGCTGGATGGGGTCGATATCGAATTGAGGCGAGGTCAGGGGCTGGCCTTGGTCGGCGAAAGCGGCAGCGGCAAGAGCACTTTGGGCCGGGTCCTGCTGCGTCTGTTGCGCGGTGCGCAAGGGCGCGTGTCGATCGATGGGATCGATCTGGGTTCGCTGGACGCCGCGGCCTTGCGCCGCTTGCGCGCGCGGACCGGGGTGGTGTTCCAGGACCCGTACGCCTCGCTGGATCCGCGCCTGCGCGTGGCCGAGATCGTGGCCGAGCCGCTGCGCATCCACGGACATCTGGACAAGGCCGCGCGCCGCGCGCGCGCCGCCGAACTGCTGGGCGATGTCGGCCTGGATGAGGCGATGCTGGATCGGTATCCGCATCAGTTTTCCGGCGGCCAGCGCCAGCGCATCGCGATCGCTCGCGCGTTGGCGACCTCGCCCGACCTGTTGGTCTGCGACGAAGCGGTGTCGGCGCTGGACGCGCATCATCGCGCGGCGATCCTGGCCTTGCTCGCGCGGCTCAAGCGCGAGCGCGGCTTGGCGTTGTTGTTCGTGACCCATGATCTGGCCGCGGCCGCGGCGGTGGCCGAGCGCATCGCGGTGCTCGAAGCCGGGCGGATCGTCGAGACGGGACCGACGGCGCAGGTGTTGAATGCGCCTCAGCATGCGCATACGCGCGCGCTGGTGGCGGCTCGGCCGGTGGCGATTGTGTCGGTCTAGCGAATTTGCTTAAGCGGCGCGGTGTGTGACCGCGGCGGCCGAGGCGGTTCGCGTGAGGCGATCGGCGATCTGAGACGAAAGCGTCGGGGCTGAAGCCCCTCCCACAAAAGACGTCATGCCTTCGCGTCGAGACCGGGTTCGCGCTCGCGTTTCTGCTTGCGGTTTAGGGCTCTCTCGACGCGGCGCTTGACGACAGCCGATCGCCGCTGCGCCGCCGCGATCGCGACGGCGCAGCGCGAGTCCATCGTCAGATGATGCCGCCGCCGATCCCGAGCCGGACCACGCCGACCACGATCACGATGGCGTTGAGCAGCAGGCCGGTCTTGGCCCGGCCGTTGTTCTCCGACTTGGTGAACAACAGGCCGATCGCGGCGATGATCGCGCCGACCGCGGCGAACGGAATCAGAAACCAGTTGCCCCAGCCGAGCAACGGAATCAGGGCCAGGACCATCCACGCCAGCGCGAAAATGCCCCAGAGCAGGCTGATCAATCCCATCGTGTCGTACTCCGCATGCGGCCGGATTGGCTTCGTGGGTGCAACGTAGCGTCTGCGGCGGCGAATTCAAGTGCCGCAGGTCGCCATGACCTTCGCGCTTTCAGCTGGCGCAAAGAAAACCGGCGCCTCGCGGCGCCGGTTTTTGCAACGCTATAACGATGCCTGGAGCGTGAGGCTTACGGACGCACCGTCGCCGCGCACTGACGCACCTTGCCCAACTGCGTGGTGGTGATCGCGCCGATCTGCTGCAACTCGGTGGCGTGATCGGAGATGCAACGCAGGTAGAGCGCACGGCTGCCGTGGGCGTGGGTCGCGCACAGCTTGCTCTCGGCGGTGATGTTGGCGCCGATGATCAGGCCGGGCGTTTCCAGCGCCTTGACCGTGGTGTCGCAGGTGCCGAGGATCGCGTTGCCCGGATTGAGCGTCCAACCGATGTCGGTGAACAATGCCGGGGTCAGATCGACGTCGAACTGGGCCTGCACTTCCGGCGTATCGAACGGTTCCATCAGCGCGTTCGGCTGCAGGTCGGTGTCGAAGTGCGAGAAGGTCGAACCGACCGCGACGACGGTCGGCGCGTACAGCCGCGTGCGGCCATTGCGGTCGGCGCCTTGCAGGAAGTTCGGATCGACCAGCGCGCCCGCCGTCGCCGGCAGGTTGGCCTTGACCAACGCGCCGTCGCCCTGCGAGATCATCACCGTGGGAATGGTGATGTCGGTGATCGGCGGAGCCGAATTGCCCATGCCCGCGACGCCGCCGGTGTTGTTGACGATCACCACCGCGACCGCGCCGTTGAGCTGCGCATTCTTCGCCTTGACCGCGAAGTTGCAGGTGCCGCGATCGATCACCGCGACCTTGCCGGCGATGGCGGCGGCGTTGACGAACGGGGTTTCGCAACCGTCGCTGACCGAAGCGGCGGCGACGCCGTCGTTGACCAGAACCAGCTGACCGGCCGGGAAGCTGGTCGCCGACGGAGCCGGGCCGAAGTCGGCGAAGCCGATTTCGTAGCTGCCCGCGGCCGCGGCCGGCGCGGTCACGTTGAGCACGGTGCGCCGATCGAGGACCAGCGGCGCCTGCGCGTTGACCTGGGCGCCGTTCCACACCGTGCGGCCCGGGGTCTTCATGGCCGTGGCGCGCAACGCGTCGGTCATCGCCGGGTCGTTGAAGGCCTTGTTCTGGACGTTGTCGTAGGCGTTGCTGGTGTAGACGTCGCTCAGGCCCGCGAGCAGCGCGCCGGTGTTCTTGTTGATGAACCCTTGCGCGCCCAGGCCGTGGCCGAGCTCGTGCATGACCACGTTGAGGAAGTTGATCTTGCCTTCCGGGGTCTTGCCGTCCAGGCCCAGGTACCAACCCGAGCCCGCCAGGCAGTCGGGCTTGCCGAGATCGCCGTTGAACTGGGAGAAGATGTCGGCCGGGTCTTCCGGGTCGGGCACGAGGTCCTCGCCGGCGATCGCGTCGGCGAGCGCGGAGTGGTACAGCGTGTTGGGTTTGGAACCCGGGAAGTCGTTGAGGATCCAGTTGGTGCCGGCCGCGCCGAGGGTGCCGCCGGTGGCGGTGCAGGTCAGGCGGGCGAAGGTGGCGAACACCTTGATCTCGACGTTGCTCTGCAGCACCGCGCCCCACGCGTCCATCGCGTACTGGTAGACGATGCGGCGTTGTTCGCCGATGGAGACGCCGGGGTTGCCGCCGACCGGAGCGGCCGCGGTCGGATCGTTGAGGCCCACGGCGGTGCCGTTGTCGCCGTTGATCAGGGTGAGGTTGGCGGCGTGCGCGCTCGGCGCGAGCGCGAAGGCGCCGGCGAGTGCGATCGAAATGGCGAGCAGTGACTTATTCACGCGGCAGCTCCCCGTGCTGAGTGGCGGGAGCGGCGTCGTCGCTGGGATCGCTGTGCTGGATGACGATCTTGCCGTTCGCGTCGCGGGTGGCGGTGAGCGTGCTCATCTCCGACAGCGGCATCTTGCGCGCGACCGTGCCGTTGGACAGGCGGCGTTCGCTGGCGCGGACCTCGCTTGCGTTGGCCGGGAACGCGCCGCGCAAGGTGCTGGCCTTCGCCGTCGACTTTTGCTGCGTCGCAGCGGCCTTGTCGAGCGCCTGGCTCTCGGCTTCGGTCAGCGGACGCAGCTTTCCGTTTGCGTCGATGCCGACCTTGGAACTGGAAACCGAGGCGTCCGCGGTGGACGGTTCGGCGGCGTGGGCCACGCAACAGGTGGCAAGGAGCAAGCCGGGCACTAACAGCCCGACTTTCAAGCGAGTACTCATGATCAATCCCCCTAAGAATTGGCAATGGTGACTCGTTCGGACGGTGTTTCTATACGAACGAATGCGGTTATTTGTGTGAAGCAACGACAAGCCGCAGCCGAGTTTGCGCACGAAACCCGATCGAACACAAGGACGTAAAAGAGCAGGCAAAACCGGCCATGGTCGGTTTGCTGCATTGCAGCGTGATGAACAGGGCCGTGCTCAGTCTGTTCATCACGCCACAGAATTTATATACCGGATCCAATGTAAAAAAGTGCACAAAAACGTTTATGGTTAACCAAACCGGTGCCGGGGAGGGCGCGGTCACAAGCATGGTCGCGCTTCGACGGTTCCGAATCCGGTTCTTGTCAGCCATTAGGGGGAAAACGCATGAATCGCAGCACCCTACTGGCGCTGGCTATCGCCAGCGTCATCGGTATGAACGTGGTCGCAGTACCCGTAGCGTTCGCAGGCAACAACTGCGACCTCAACGACGGCGACACCAGCAACGAAAACAGCGGCGGCAGCAGCGCCAACGGCGCCGACGCGATCGCGTGCGGCAACGGCAACACCGCCGAAGGCGCGGAAAGCGTCTCGATCGGTCAGGCCAACAGCGCCGACGGCGCGAGCGCCAGCGCGCTGGGCTATGTCAACACCGCCGGCGGCGACGACAGCAGCGCGGTCGGTAATTTCAACCAGGCCAGCGGCACGGGCAGCAACGCGTTCGGTCGCGGAAACATTGTGTTCGGCGACAACGCCAATGCCTTCGGCAGCGAAAACAGCGCCGACGGCGCCGGCGCGGTCGCGCTGGGCGGCAACAATTCGGCGGGAGGCGTGGGCGCGGTGGCGGTCGGCAACGACAACGCCGCCGACGGCGACGGCAGCCATGCGTCGGGCGGCGGCAACATCGCCGGCGGCGCCGCGTCGCTCGCGGTCGGCAGCGGCAATACCGCCAGCGGCGCCGAGGCGACCGCGGTCGGCCGGATCAACGAAGCCAGCGGCGTGGGCGCCACCGCGGTCGGTTTCGTCAATAACGCCAGCGCCGACGGCGCGAGTGCGCTGGGCACGTTCAACAGCGTCACCGGTGTCGGCGCCAACGGCGTGGGTCGCGGCAACCGGGTCGGGAGTGAAAACGGCAATGCCTTCGGCGGCGACAACTTCGTCACCGGGACCAATGCCACCGCGTTGGGCAACGGCAACACCGTCAGCGGCGCGCGCAGCCTCGCCGCCGGTGTCGGCGCGCAGGCCAGCGCGGACGATGCGGTCGCGCTGGGCAATGGCTCGGTCGCCGATCGCGCCAACACGGTCTCGGTCGGCGCGGCCGGCGCGGAACGCCAGATCACCAACGTCGCCAACGGCACTCAGGCCAACGACGCGGTCAATCTGAGCCAGCTGCAGGCGCTCGGCGACGGCTTCGTGGTGCGCGGCACCCAGACCGGCGCGAACAGCGTCGCGGCTGGGGCCGGCAGTGAATCCAGCGGTGCCGGCAGCAGCGCGCTCGGCAGCGGCAGCGTCGCCAGCGGCGCGGACAGCACCGCCGTGGGCGCTGCCAACACCGCCAGCGGCAGCGGCGCGAGCGCGGTGGGTTTCGTGAATACGGCCAGCGCCGACGACAGCAGCGCGCTGGGCAACTTCAACGAGGCCAGCGCGGTCGGCGCGAACGCCATCGGCCGGCTCAACCTCGCCACCGGCGTCAACAGCAACGCGGTCGGCGGCGACAACACCGCCAGCGGCGACAGCGCCAGCGCGGTCGGCAGTCTCAACCACGCCAGCGGCGCCAACAGCAATGCCTTCGGAAGCGGCAATATCGCCAGCGGCGTCGGCGCGGCGGCACTGGGCACCGACAACACCGCCAGCGCCGACGACGCCAGCGCGATAGGTGTAGCCAACGAAGCCAGCGCCAACGGCGCCAGCGCGGTGGGTTACGTCAACATCGCCAGCGGCGCCAACGCCAGCGCGCTGGGCAACTTCAACACCGCCACCGGCACCGGCAGCGTCGCGGCGGGTCGCGGCAACACCGCCAACGGCTTGAACAGCAACGCGATCGGCGGCGACAACACCACTGACGGCGACAACGCCACCGCGATCGGCACCGGCAACCTCGCCAACGCCGCCAACAGCAACGCGGTCGGCAGCTTCAATCAGGTCGACGGCGACGCCGGCAACGCGGTCGGCGCCAACAACACGGTCAGCGGCGCGAACGGCAATGCCTTCGGCGGCGACAACACCGTCGACGGCGCCAACGCCACCGCGATCGGCAGCGGCAACACCGCGAGCGGCGCGAACAGCCTCGCCGCCGGCTTCAACAGCCAGGCCACGGCCAACGACTCGGTCGCGCTGGGTTCCAACTCGGTCGCCGATCGCGCCAACACGATCTCGGTCGGCGCGCTCGGCGCCGAGCGTCAGATCGCCAACGTCGCCGACGGCACCGATGACACCGACGCGGTCAACGTGCGCCAGTTGCAGGACGCGATCACCACCGCCGGCGACGGCTTCGTGATCCGCGGCACCCAGACCGGCACCGACGCGGTCGCGGCCGGCGTGGGCAGCGAGGCGAGCGGCGACAACGCCAGCGCGCTCGGCAACGGCAGCCTCGCCAGCGGCGCGAACAGCACCGCGGTGGGCAACCTCAGCATTGCCAGCGGCGACAACGCCAGCGCGGTGGGTTGGGGCAATACCGCCAGCGGCGCGGAAAGCGCGGCGTTCGGTACCTTGAACGACGCCAGCGGCGACTTCTCCAGCGCATTCGGCTACGTCAATCAGGCGGTCGGCGAGAACAGCAGCGCATTCGGTAATTTCAACTCGGTGCAGGGCGCGGGCAGCAATGCCTTCGGCTCGACCAACCAGGTGAACTCGGACAACGCCAGCGCGTTCGGCAACGCCAACGTGGTTGACGGCGCCAACGCCACCGCGATCGGCAGCGGCAACACCGCCAGCGGCGCCAACAGCTTCGCGGCTGGCTTCAACAGCCAGGCCACGGCCGCCGATTCGGTGGCTTTGGGTTCCAACTCGATCGCCGATCGCGCCAACACGGTGTCGGTGGGCGCGGCGGGCGCGGAGCGCAACATCGCCAACGTCGCCGATGCGACCGCGGCGACCGATGCGGTCAACTTGCGTCAGTTGCAGGCGATCGGCGACGGCTTCGTGATTCGCGGCACCCAGACCGGCGCCAACAGCGTCGCGGCCGGTGCCGGCAGCGAATCCAGCGGCGCGGGCAGCAGCGCGCTGGGCAGCGGCAGCCTCGCCAGCGGCGACGACAGCACCGCGGTCGGCGCGGCCAATACCGCCAGCGGCAGCGGCTCCAGCGCGGTCGGTTTCGTCAACACCGCCGGCGCCGACGATGCCAGTGCGTTCGGCAATTTCAATCTCGCCAACGGCGTGGGTTCGAATGCGTTCGGTCGCGCCAACACGGTCAACAGCGTCAACGGCAATGCCTTCGGCGGCGACAACACGGTCGATGGCGCCAACGCCACCGCGATCGGCAACGGCAACACCGCCAGCGGCGTCAACAGCCTCGCCGCCGGCTTCAACAGCCAGGCCACGGCCGCCGATTCGGTGGCCCTGGGGTCGAACTCGATCGCCGACCGCGCCAACACGGTCTCGGTCGGCGCGGCCGGCGCCGAGCGTCAGATCGTCAACGTCGCCGACGGTTCGCAGGCGACCGACGCGGTCAACGTGCGTCAGTTGCAGGCCATGGGCGACGGCTTCGTGATTCGCGGCACTCAGACCGGCGCGAACAGCGTCGCGGCGGGCGCGGGCAGCGAATCCAGCGGTGCGGGCAGCAGCGCATTGGGCAGCGGCAGCCTCGCCAGCGGCGCGGGTGCGTCCGCGCTCGGCGGCGGCAACACCGCCAGCGGCGATGACAGCACCGCGGTCGGCGCGGTCAACGAAGCCAGCGGCAGCGGGTCCAGCGCGATCGGTTTCGTCAACACCGCCGGTGCCGACGATGCCAGCGCGTTCGGCAACTTCAACCTCGCCACCGGCGTGGGTTCGAATGCGTTCGGTCGCGCCAACACCGTCAACGGTGTCAACGGCAATGCCTTCGGCGGCGACAACACCGTAGCCGGCGCCAACGCCACCGCGATCGGCAACGGCAACACCGCCAGCGGCGTGAACAGTCTCGCCGCCGGTTTCAACAGTCAGGCCACGGCCGCCGACTCGGTCGCACTGGGTTCCAACTCGATCGCCGACCGCGCCAACACGGTGTCGGTGGGCGCGGCGGGCGCGGAGCGCAACATCGCCAACGTCGCCGATGCGACCGCGGCGACCGATGCGGTCAATCTGCGTCAGTTGCAGGGCGCGATCAGCACCGCCGGCGACGGCTTCGTGATCCGCGGCACCCAGACCGGCGCGAACAGCGTCGCGGCCGGTGCCGGCAGCGAGTCGAGCGGCGCGGGCAGCAGCGCGCTGGGTTACCAGAGCGTCGCCAGCGGCATCGATTCCACCGCGGTCGGTCGCGCCAACGTCGCCAGCGGCGCCGAGAGCGTGGCGGTCGGTACGGTCAACGAAGCCAGCGGAGACTTCTCCAGCGCGATCGGCTACGCCAACCAGGCCACCGGCGAGAACAGCAGCGCGGTCGGCAACTTCAACGTCGTGACCGCCGAAGGCGCCAATGCCTTCGGCCGCGGCAACCAGGTGACGGCGCGCAACGCCAACGCGGTCGGCGGCGACAACGTCGTCTCGGCGGAGAACGCCAACGCGATCGGCAACGGCAACACCGTCGATGGTGTCAACGCGACCGCGCTCGGTAGCGGCAATACCGCCAGCGGCGCCAACAGTCTCGCGGCCGGTTTCAACAGCCGGGCCACCGCGGCCGATTCGGTCGCCTTGGGTTCCAACTCGATCGCTGACCGCGCCAACACGGTCTCGGTCGGCGCGGCCGGCGCCGAGCGTCAGATCGTCAACGTCGCCGACGGTTCGCAGGCGACCGACGCGGTCAACGTGCGTCAGCTGCAGAACGCGATCACCACGGTCGGCGACGGCTTCGTGGTGCGCGGCACCCAGACCGGCGCCAACAGCGTCGCGGCGGGCGTGGGCAGCGAGTCGAGCGGTGTCGGCAGCAGCGCGCTGGGCTTCGAGAGTGTCGCCAGCGGCGCCAATTCCAGCGCGATCGGTCGCGGCAACACGGCCAGCGGCGTGGAAAGCGCGGCGGTCGGTACCTTGAACGACGCCAGCGGCGATTACTCCAGCGCATTCGGCTACGTCAATCAGTCGGTCGGCGAAAACAGCAGCGCGTTCGGCAACTTCAACGTGGTGCAGGGCGCGGGCAGCAGCGCCTTCGGTTCGACCAACCTGGTGATCGCGGCGAACGCCACCGCATTGGGCAACACCAACACCGTCGACGGCGACAACGCCACCGCCGTCGGCAACGGCAACACCGCGACCGGCGCCAACAGCGTGGTGCTCGGCAACAACAGCCAGACTACCGCGGCCGATTCGGTCGCGCTGGGCAACGGCTCGCTCGCCGATCGCGCCAACACCGTGTCGGTGGGCGCGGCCGGTCGCGAGCGCCAGATCGTCAACGTCGCGGCCGCCAGTCAGGACACCGACGCGGTCAACCTGTCGCAGCTCAACAACGTGATGGGGGTGTTCGGCGCCGGCGCCAGCTTCACCGGCGGCGTGTTCGTCGCGCCGACCTACACGATCCAGGGCAGCGCGTTCAACGACGTGGGCTCGGCGTTCGGCGCGGTCGACGGCCGCATCACCGATCTGTACGGGCGCATCGCGGCGATCCCGGCCGGTCCGCAGGGCCCGCAAGGGCCGCAGGGTCCGACTGGCCCGCAAGGTCCGCAGGGCCCCGACGGTCCGACCGGTCCTCAGGGTCCGCAAGGCCCGGGCGGTTCGCCGTTGTCGGCGAACTACGACGATGCCTCGCGTAATCAGCTGACCCTGGAAGGCGCCAACGGCACCCGCGTGTCCAACCTCGCCGACGGCACCGCGCCGACCGACGCGGTCAACCTGCGGCAGATGCAGGCCGGCGACGTGGCCTCGGTGCAGACCTCGACCAACTACACCAATACTCAGATCCAGCAGGCCAACACCCGCGCCGATGCCGGCGACGCGCGCACCCTGCAGTCGGCCAACAGCTACACCGACCAACGCATCAGCAACTTGAACCTGGACTTCGGCACCTTCCGTTCCGAGGTCAACGATCGCTTCGAAGACCTCGATCGTCGGGTCAGCCGCAACGGCGCGATGTCGGCGGCGATGGCGCAAATGTCAGCCAACAACGCCTACGCCAAGCCCGGTCGCGGTCGCTTGTCGGTCGGCGCCGGTTTCCAGGAAGGCGAAAGCGGCCTGGCGATCGGTTACGGCCGCCGCATCAACGAGAACGTGTCGATCAGCATCGGCGCGGCGTTCTCGGGCTCGGAGAGCTCGGGCGGCGTGGGGTTCGGGGTGGATCTTTGAGGCGTCGGGAATCGGGAATGGGGAATCGGGAATCGTAAAAGCGGCTGACGATTCTCGTTGCTGATCAAACCCGATTCGAAGACGCAATAAAAAAGGGAGGCTTCGGCCTCCCTTTTTCTTTGTACTGCCTCAAGCTCTTTCCCGATTCCCGATTCCCGATTCCCGATTCCCGATTCCCGATTCCCGCCTACCCATGCACCCCGTCGATCTCCACCCGCAACTCATGCCGGCAGATCGCCGCGTGCAGCAGGATGCGCGGGACGCGGTTGCCGTAGCGGCGGTCCAGCGCCGCGGCGACGGTGTCGATGTCCTGCACGTCGCGCACGTAGACCTTCAGGCAACTGCCGGCGCCGAATGCGGTCGGCAGGCCCGGCCAGCGTTGCCGCGCGGCGTCGATCAGGCTGTCGAAGTTGGTCAGGGTTTCGTCGAGCTGGGCCAGCACCGATTCGACATGCTTGGACTCGTGACCGACCACGGCCGCGGTGCCCGACAGCAGCAACGGCATCGCGCCGGGCTGCGGCGGCAGCATCGCGCGGGCGAAGCTCGGCGATTGCGGGCCGTACTGGCGCGGATACCGGTAGGCGCTGACCTGACGCGGGTTTTCCAGCGGCGTGCCGGGCGTGCGCGAGGCCAGCCAGTACACCTGCAGGCGGCGCGCGCCGTCGACTCGGCCGATCGCGGTCGCGGCCGGCAGGCGCGCGATGGGGAACTCGCCCAGGCCGGCGGCGCGGCCGACGCAGAACACCCGATAGCGTTCTTCGTCGCCGTGGCCCAGGGTGATGCCGTCGAGGTAGTTCCAGATCCGCAGCAGATGCGGGTATCCGCGCTGAGCGGTGAACGCGATCAGCTTGCGGTACAGGTACTCGGCCGCGCGCGCGATCTCGCCGTTGGTGGCTTCGCCGGGCAGCGGTTCGGGTTCGTCGAGTTCGATCACGCCGAACTGCAGCGCGCCGTCCTCGGACCAGGCCAGGTCGCCGTCGCGGCCGCTCGAGACCGGGCCGCTGGCGCGCCAGCGTTCCAGCCGGCGATCGCCGAACGGTTCCAGCGCCACCCGCAGATAGCGCGGATCTTCGCAATGCGGCGCGTCCTGGCCGAAGCCGAACACCGCGAGCGTGTCGTCGTGCGCGAGCACCTGTTCGGGCGTGCCGTCGAGGTAATCCACCTGCAGGTGCGGGCCGGTCAGCATGGCGGGCGCGGCGCTCACGGATTGCCCTGCTGCAGGGTGTCGCCGCGGAACTCCACGCCGACCTGACGCTTGCGCCGCAACCAGCCGCGCAACGCCTGCGGCGCCATGCGCACGGCGGTCATCGCGTAGATGAAACGGAACAGACGCAGGCGCCGCAGCACCGCCTTGTTGTCGAATACGTCGCCGGCCAGCATCGAGATCACCGCCTGTTCCACCTGCCAGAAATTGCGCGGCGCGTTGAACAGTTCGCGCATCACCGGGGTGGTGAAGCGGTAGATGAACCACTGGAAGTGCCTGAGCCCGCGCTTGAGCCGCACCACCATGCCGCGCTGCAGTTCGGCCTCGCGCGCCGGTTCGCGCAGCGCGCCGTCGACCACCGAGGCGGCCTGCTCGCCGCTGTTCATGCCCAAGTAGACCCCGGAAGAAAAAACCGGATCGACGAACGCATACGCATCGCCGACCATCACCCAGCCCGGTCCGGTCATCCGCGAGCAAGTGTAGGAATAGTTGCCGGTGACATGCACGTCGCCGCAGCGCTGCGCGCCCTGCATGCGCTTGGCCACCGACGGTTCCGATTCCAGGGTCTTCATCAGGAACGCCTCGGTCTCGCCGCGGCGCTGCTTGAGGTATTCGGGGAAACACACCGCGCCCACGCTCATCACATCGCCCTGCAGCGGGATCAGCCACATCCAGCCGTGCGCGAACCGCTGCACGGTGATGTTGCCGGCGTCCTCGCCGTCGCGGCGCTGCACCCCGGTGAAGTGGCTGAAGATCGCCGCCGACTGGTGCAGATGGTTTTTCTGCTTGAGCTTGAGCTGCGAGCCGATGAAGGTGTCGCGGCCGCTGCCGTCGACCAGATAGCGCATGCGGATGCGCAGCTCGCGGCCGTCGTGGTCGCGCGCGATCGCCGCGACCGGCCGGCCTTGTTCGTTGAACTCGACCTTCTCGACCTTGACCCGTTCGCGCGCGTCCACGCCGTTGGCCTGGCTGTGGCGGAACAGCAGTTCGTCGAACTGTTCGCGCTTGACCTGGAACGCGTAGCCGAACTGCGGATTGAGCGCGCGTTCGAAGCGGAAGGTGTTGTAGCGGTCGGCGTCGATCGGGAACTCGGCGCCGGGCTTGTGGGTGCCGATCGCGCGCACCTGTTCGAGCACGCCGAGGCGATCGAGGATCGCCAGGTTCATCGGCAGCAGCGATTCGCCGATGTGGAAGCGCGGGTGGCTGCCTTTTTCCAGCAGCAGCACCTTCCAGCCCTTGCGCGCGAGCAGGGTCGCCGCGGTGGTGCCGGCCGGGCCGCCGCCGACGACGAGCACGTCGACCTCGAGCTGGGTGGTGTCGTCCGGCGACGGGTTGGAAGGGTGGGGCGCGGCGGCGCCGGCGGGCGTGGCGGCCGACCCGGGCAGGGAAGCAGGTGAGTTCATGCGCAAATGATAGCCTGCGGCTCCGTCGGACTGTGCGCCGGTCAGGTCAAGACGCAGGGCAGCAGATTTATCGCCGAAAATGCGCAAGCGGTTGAAATTGCTGGCGAATGAGGCGGTTGGGCGGGGCGGCCCCGCGGCCCGTGCGCTGTGACCGGTTGCACGCTGCGCCGCGATGAAGGATCGTGGCGCCCCTCGCTTACGCCGTTACCGGATCGCACGATGTCTGAACAAAGCCCCGCCGAACGCGAACTGGCGCAGTTGCTGGTCGAGAGCCTGAATCTTGAAGACGTGGCGCCGGAGCAGATCGAGCCGGACGCGGCGCTGTTCAACGACGGCCTGGGCCTGGATTCGATCGACGCGCTGGAACTCGCGCTGGCGATCACCAAGCGCTACGGCTTCCAGCTGCGCTCCGACAGCGACGAGAACCGCCGCATCTTCGCCTCGCTGCGCGCGCTGTCGGGCCATATCGAACAGCACCGCGCGGCCTGAGCCGTCGCGGCGGCGTCGGACCGCTTTGAATCGAGCAGTCTCGAATCAGACCGTTGTGAATCGAACCGTTCTGAATCGGACCTTTTTGAATCGGACCGTTCTGAACCGGACCATTTGATCGGATCCGCTCGATTCGGTCTGCTGCGGCCCGGCTCGGCGCAATCGGTCCGATCGGCAGGTTCGGCGCGTCCCCGCCCGGTCCCGTATCGCTCATCCATGCCGTTCGGCCGGCGCATGCGGCGCGCGTCGCCGCTATCGTGGCCCGTCATGCACGCCCCGCCCATGCGCCCCGACGGACCTTCGATCCCGTGAACGATTCATCGTCCAGCCTTAGCGGACCGGCGCGACTGCTGCTCGCGGTCGCTTATCCGTTGCTGGCGCACTGGGCCAGCCACGCAGGCAGCGGCGTGCTGGCGGCGCTGGCCCTGGCCGACCTGGTGGTGTTCGTGACCATCGACGGCTTGCTCGGATTGCGCGCGCTGCCGTGGATCGCGACCGTACTGCTGCTCGGCGCGCTCGCCGCGATCGCGCCGACGCCGTACGCGCAGATGCTGCTGCTGACCCCGCCGGTGCTGTTCAACGCCTGGCTGGCGTGGTGGTTCGGCCGCAGCCTGCGCGCGCCGCGCGAGGGCCTGATCACCCGCATCGTCGCGGCCCTGCACGGCTGCGCGCCGCGCGAACTCGCGCCGGACCTGTACCGCTACACCCGCCGCCTGACCCTGCTGTGGGCCTGCGTGCTGGCCGGGTTGGGCCTGGTCAACGGCGCGCTGGCGATGATCGCGGTGCCCGACGGGGTGCTGGCGCAACTGGGCTACACGCCGGTGATCGCGATCACCCAGGAGCAGTGGTCGTGGTTCGCCAACATCCTCAACTACGGCGTGGTCGGCGGCATGTTCGCCGGCGAATACCTGGTGCGCCGGCGTTTGTTCAAGGACCGGCCGGAGAAGGGGTTCTTCGATTTCCTGCGCAAGATGGCGCAGTTGGGGCCGGGGTTCTGGAAAGAGCTGTTTTCGTGAGTTCTTCTCGCACGCTGTCAGGATGAATTCTTCTCCCGCTTGCGGCGACCAGAGGGAGTGCAGAGCTGAGAAGGTGGCCCGCAGGGCCGGATGAGGGCGCGAGTGTGGGTGAACCCGCGAGTTGCCGACGGGCCCTCACCCCAGCCCTCTCCCGCGAGCGGGAGAGGGAGCTGACAGGAAAACTGCAGGATTTCGTCACGCTTCCCAGGCGCCTGCTTTATCCTTCGGCTTCACCAGCCGCGCCGTAGCCTGTCCGCATCATGCCGTTCGCCCTCGCCGCCGATCATCCCTGCCTGCCGGGCCACTTTCCGGGCCGCCCGCTGGTGCCCGGCGTGGTTCTGCTGGATCGGGTGATCGAAGCGGTCGAGGCGCTGCACGGGCCGCTAAGCGGGTTGCGCCTGCCGCAGGTGAAGTTCCTGCGGCCGTTGCTGCCGGAGCAGTCGGCGCAGATCGAACTCGACACCCTCGGCGCGGCGCGCTGGCGGTTTCGCGTGCTGCACGCGGGCGAACTGCTGGCCAGCGGCGAGATCGTCGCCGAGCCGCCGTCCGCCGCGGCGACCGCCACGGACGAACCGGTATGAACGACTCGCATTGGAAGCAGCGCCCCGAAGGCGGCAGCCGATTCGCCTTCCATCTGATCCGCTTCATCGCCAGCAACGGCGGCCGCTCGATCGCGCGGCTCACGCTGTACCCGATCGTCGCCTACTTCCTGATCGTGCGCGGTCCCGAGCGACGCGCCTCGCGCGCGTATCTCGCGCGGGTGCTCGATCGCGCGCCGAGCTTGTTCGACGTCGCCCGCCACATCCACACCTTCGCCGCGACCATCCTCGACCGCGTGTACATGCTCAGCCGCGGCATGGACCGGTTCGACGTCGACATCAGCGGCCTGGAACCGATCGACCGCCAGCTCGACCGCGGCCAGGGCATGCTGCTGTTCGGCTCGCACCTGGGCAGCTTCGAGGCGCTGCGCGTGCTCGCGCGGCAACGGCCGGATCTGAAAGTGCGGGTGGTGCTCGATCGCGCCCACAATCCGCAGTTGACTCAATTGCTCGATGCGATGGATCCACAGATCGCGCGCAACGTCATCGACGCCGGCCAGGACGGGCCGTCGATCGTGTTCGCGATCAAGCAGGCCACCGACGAAGGCGCGCTGGTCGCGCTGCTCGTCGATCGCGCCGCGCCCGGCGAGCCGTCGACCAGCGCCTCGTTCCTCGGCGCGAGCGCGCAGTTTCCGACCGCGCCGTGGCTGATCGCGGCGGCGCTGAAACTGCCGGTGGTGCTGGGCTTCGGCCTGTACCGCGGCGGCTCGCGCTACGACCTGGTGTTCGAAACGTTCAGCGAGGGTGTGGCGATCGAACGGCATAACCGTCCGGCGATCCTCGCCGCGCTGGTCCAGCGCTACGCCGAGCGCCTGCAGGCCCACGCCCGCAGCGCGCCTTACAACTGGTTCAACTTCTACGATTTCTGGCATGCCGATGACCCCCAACAAGCACTGCCTGACGCTGGCGTTGGCGCTGATGTCCAGCGTCGGGTCGCTGCACGCCGCTCCGGTTACTGAGCCCGCGCTGGCGCAGGCCGCCGCGTCGTCGCTGCCGGCGCCCGACGCGCCGGCCGATGCGAACCTGATCCTGCCGCGCCTGGCCCAGCCGATTCCGGCGCGCACCGATTTCGTCGAAATGCGCGGCTCGGCCCTGCTTAAGGCGCCGCTGCGCGTGTCCGGCGAATACCGCCGGCCCGATGCCGCGACCCTGGTGCGCGAAGTGCGCGCGCCCTACGCCGAGACCACCACCATCCGCAGCGGCGCGCAGCCGGGCCAGGGCGAGGTCAGCATCGCCCGCGCCGGCAAGCCGGCGAAGAAATTCTCGCTGTCGCGCGCGCCCGAACTGGTCTCGTTGCAGGCGAGTTTCGGCGCGCTGCTCGGCGGCGATCGCGCCGCGCTCGAACAGCATTACCGCCTGAGCGCCGAAGGCACCCGCCGGCAGTGGACGATCACGATGACGCCGACGGACGCCAAGGTCGCCGCGCGCGTCCGCGAGATCGTGCTGCTCGGCCGCGACGACGAACTGCGCTGCATCGAAACCCGTCCGGCCCGCGGCAACGAACAACAACGCACCTTGCTCAGCAGCGCCGCGCGCGCCGCCGCCGGCATCGACGACGCGAGCCGGCTCGCCGCGTTGTGCCGCGGCCACGGCGCCGCGCGTTGATGACGCCCGCGCGTCGGATCGGCTTCGCCCTGCTGTGGCTGGCGCTGCTCGCGCTGGCCGGCTGGGCGATCGGCAGCCAGCTCAAACTCAGCGGCGACCTGCGCCGGTTCATGCCCAGCGCGCAGACGCCCGCGCAGAAACTGCTGATCGACGAACTCGGCGAAGGCCCGGGCTCGCGCCTGTTGCTGATCGCGCTCGAAGGCGACGATCCGGCCGCGCTGGCCGCGCAATCGACGGCGCTGCGCGAACGCCTGAGCGCGCAGCCGCACTTCAAGCTGGTCGCCAACGGCGCCGGCTTCGGCCTGGAGTCGGTGCCCGAGCGCCTGCGCCCTTACCGCTATCTGCTGACTCCGAGCTTCGACGATCAGCCGCTGGACGCGGCCTATCTGCGCGACCAACTCGATACCCGCGTGCAGGACCTCGGCTCGCCGGCCGGCGAATTGATCGAGCCGCTGCTGGCCAGCGATCCGACCCTGGAAATGCTGCGTCTGGCCGAAGCCTGGCAACCGGCGCAGGCGCCGCAGACGCTCGACGGCGTGTGGTTCGACCGCGCCGGCAAGCAGGCCTTGCTGGCGGTGGAAACGCGCGCGGCCGGGTTCGATCCGACCGGCCAGCAAAGCGCGATCGACGCCATCCGCGGCGCATTCGAACAGGCACGCGGCGCCAGCGCATCGCGTATCACCATCAGCGGGCCGGGCGCGTTCTCGGTCGAGATCGGCGGCCGCACCCAGCGCGAGGCCAGTCTGATCGGCAGTATCGACAGCCTGGTGTTCATCGCGCTGTTGTGGCTCGCGTATCGCAGCTGGAAGGCGCCGCTGATCGGCGGCCTGCCGCTGGCGACCGCGGGACTGGCCGGATTGGGCGCGGTCGCGGCGATCTTCGACGGCGTGCATGGCATCACCGTCGCGTTCGGTTTCACCTTGATCGGCGTGGTCCAGGATTACCCGATCCATCTGTTCAGTCATCAGCGCCCCGGGCTGTCGCCCTGGGCCAGCGCGCGCAGTCTGTGGCCGACGCTCGGCACCGGCGTGGCCTCGACCTGCATCGCCTATCTGACCTTCTTCGTGTCCGGCGTCGACGGCCTGCAGCAGCTCGCGGTGTTCACCATCGTCGGCCTCGCCACCGCCGCGCTGGCGACGCGTTTCGTGTTGCCGGCCTTGATCGATCCGGCGCCGCGCGATGTCGCCGCCTCGGTGCGATTGGCGCGGGTGTGGAGCGCGCTCGCGCGCTGGCCGCGTCTGGGCGTGACCAGCGTGTCGCTGATCGCGGCGCTGGCCCTGGCGGTGATCCTGTTCGTGCCGGGCGCGTTCTGGCAGAACGATCTCGCCAAGCTGACCCCGGTGCCGGACGCGGCGTTGGCGCGCGACGCGCAATTGCGCGGCGAACTCGGCGCGCCCGACGTGCGCTACATCATCGCGATCGAAGGCCGCGACGCCGAGGCCGCGTTGCAGGCCTCCGAAGCGCTGTTGCCGGAACTGCCGCTGCTGCGCCAGCGCGGCGCGATCGCCGGATACGATCTGGCCGCGCGTTATCTGCCGAGCGTCAAGACCCAGCGCGAACGCCAACGGCGCTTGCCGGACGAAGCGACCCTGCGCGCCGCGCTCGACAGCGCGGTCGCGGCGACCCCGTTCCGCAGCGATGCCTTCGCCGATTTTCTTGCCGACGTCGAACGCGCGCGGCATGCGCCGCCGCTGACCCCGCGCGATCTGGCCGACACGCCGCTGGCGGTCAGCGTCGACGGTCTGCTGTTGCAACGCGGCGATCACGCCACAGCGCTGGTGTCGTTGAGCGGCCTGCACGATCCGGCCGCGGTCGCCGAGGTCGTGCGCAAGCACGGCGGGCAGTTGCTCGACCTCAAGCAGGCCTCGGAGTCGCTGGTCGCCGAATACCGCGGCCGCGTTCTGCTGGCCCTGGGCCTCGCCGGCGTGCTGCTCGCCGCCGCGGTGTGGATCGCGCTGCGCTCGCCGCGACGGGTGCTGCGCGTGCTCGCGCCGATGGCCCTGACCACCTTGTTGATCCTCGCGGTGCTGCGCGGCCTGGGCGTGGAACTGAACCTGTTCCACCTGGTCTCGCTGATCCTCGCCGCCGGCCTGGGCCTGGACTACGCCTTGTTCTTCGACCACGCCGGCGACGACCGCGCCGAACAACTGCGCACTCTTCACGCGGTGATCGTATGCAGCTTGACGACGCTGCTGGTGTTCGCCCTGCTCGGCCTGTCCTCGATCCCGGTGCTGCGCGCGATCGGCGCCACCGTGGCCTTGGGCGTGGCGTTCAACTTCGTGCTCGCCTTGCTGATCGTGCGCGAGCCGACCGCGATGTCCGATGCCGACGCTGTCGACGCGGAGGCCGGCGATGCGCACGCGTGAGGCGATCGCCGCGCTGATTCCGCATCAGGGCCTGATGTGCCTGTGGGAAGACGTGGTCGAGTGGGACGAGGAGCGCATCGTGCTGCTTAGCCACGGCCATCGCGATCCCGCGCATCCGTTGCGGCATGCGCAGCGTCTGCATGCGGTGCATCTGTGCGAATACGGCGCGCAGACCATGGCCGTGCATGGCGGCCTGCTGGCCGCGCGCGACGGCGCGGCGATCCGGCCCGGCGTGCTGGTCGCGCTGCGCGGCGTGCAATTGCGGGTCGCGCGTATCGACGATTTGCCCGGCGCGCTCGAAGGCGTCGCGCGCAAGCTGATCGATACCGGCGAGAGCTGGCAGTACGAATTCGAGATCCGCCATGCCGGCGATCTGATCGCGCAGGGGCGCGCGGCGGTGATGGCGCGGCCGGATTAGTCGCTCGGCGCGATCGTGTTGCATGAGATCTTTGCGGCCGGGCTTTAATCGCGGCGCTTTCGACTCAGATCACGGCCCCAATCGACACGGTTGCAAGCCCGGCGCAAATCGGATGCGACAGGGCCGGATCAGGGCGATGGATTGTCCGCACGGATTGTCGTGAGTGCGTGCTCTACGCCGCACTGATCTTCGAGCGCTGGTAAAAGGGCAGGAACTAACTGTGCTTGATGCGCATCGAGCGAGGACGCTATTCCCTCCGCCTGCAAGCCGATTTCCTTGGCCGCGGTCAGTGTCAGCCCGTAACGGGTCCGGATCGCTCGGATTGCCGCGACGGAATCCTGGGTTTCGGCTTTGATCCGCAGATAGAGCGTGCGCGGTGTTTCTTCCTGCTGCATGGCGGCGCGTCTGTCGAAGTCTGACGACATGATTTCACACCCGCGATCGCGGCGCGTTCCTCCCGACAACACGCTCACGCCGCGTGCTCGCCGAGGACCGGTCCCATGCCCATGCAATTCCATTTCGACGATCTGAGCCTGCATCACGACGAAGCGCAGGTCGGCCATCGCTTCACCCTGCGGGTCCGGCTCAACCAGCGTCGCGGCGCGCGGCTGGCCTGGTTCGAACGCAACGATCGCCACGACGACCGCGATGTCCCGCAGGACACCTGGGTCGACATGCACCGTTTGTTCGGCACGGATCTGCCGGTATTCCAGTCGTGGCTGGACAGCACGGTCGACAGCGGTCGGACCGAGCTCGACTTCCCGGCCGTGTCGTGCATGCGATTGCAGCCGTATGCGCGACGCACCCTGGAATGGTGCGTGGTGGTCGTCGACGGCGAGGACGAGCGCGGCGATGAGGACGACACCCGCGAGTGGGCGATGTGGCGCGGCGTGCAGGAACTGGCCTGCGACGGCGAGGGCCGGGTGTTCACGCATACGTTCACGCCGGGCCAGTCGCTGCACGGACGCAGCGATCAGCCGCCGCATCCGGACGACCGCCCGCAGTACTGATCGGCGCGCGCCGGAGCTTCGCCCCCAAGCGATCGTCGCGCACCGTTTCCGGCGGGTCCCCGTTCCGCGCCGCTTCCGTCGCGGCGGCGGGACGGGGACAATCGGCTACCGTCCACGGAGCCGTCCGCATGCCCGAGTCTGTCAATTCCGCGCGCCGCGCCCTGGTCACCGGCGGCAGCGGCGATCTCGGCGGCGCGATCTGCGCGCGCCTGGCCGCCGACGGCTGGCGGGTGATCGTGCACGCCAACGGCCATCTTGAGCGCGCGCAGGCGGTGGTCGCGCAGATCCGCGACAGCGGCGGCGAGGCCGAAGCGATCGCATTCGACGTCGCCGACGGCGAGGCCGCGCGCGCCGCGATCGAAGGCCTGCTCGACGCCGGCCCGATCCAGGGCGTGGTCAACAACGCCGGCATCCACGACGACGCGCCGATGGCGGGGATGAGCGACGCGCAGTGGAAGCGGGTCATCGACGTGTCGCTGCACGGCTTCTTCCACGTCACCCAGCCGTTGCTGCTGCCGATGGCGCGCACGCGCTGGGGCCGCATCGTCAGCGTGTCGTCGGTGGCGGCGGTGCTGGGCAATCGCGGCCAGACCAATTACGCCGCGGCCAAGGCCGGCCTGCATGGCGCGAGCAAATCGCTGGCCCGGGAAATGGCCAGCCGCGGCATCACCGTCAACGTGGTCGCGCCCGGGGTCATCGAAGGCCGCATGGCCGCGCAGGCGTTTCCGCCCGAGGCGATCAAGCAGATGGTGCCGGCCGGCCGTGCCGGCCGGGTCGAGGAAGTCGCCGCGCTGGTGAGTTTTCTGTGCGGCGAGCAGGCCGGTTACATCAACGGCCAGGTGATCGGAATCAACGGCGCGATGGGCTGAAGGCACACGGTCTGAAAGCGCGCGGTCGCCGCGCCGTGCGCGGAGCAGCGCCGATTATCCGCGCGAGTGGAGCGTGATGCTGCCGCGGATGCCCGACGCCGGGCACGGCGCACCGGCGCACCGGCGCGATGAGCTTGCGCTGTGGCGAGTGCTGAAGCGGTCTCGCCGAAGCGGATTTGTGCGAGCCGGTCCATGGCGGCATAGTGCTCGGCGCGGCGACCGATGGGGTCGGTCGTCGCCTCATCAAAACGACACTATCAACGACGCGTAGCCGAGCGGCTGCGCGCGAAATCATCGTATTCACAGGGGGCGGGCATGCAATCGGTAAAGAAAATCGGTCTGGCGATAGGGCTGGCGTGGGCGATGTCCGCGCCGATCGCGGCGTATGCGGACGGCGAATTGGTCGAGTACGTCGAGGCGCGCAATGAGATGAATCCGCCGCCGTCGCTGCCGTTGAAGCGCTTCGACCGTTTCGAGATCGCGCCGCTGGGCATGGACGCGCCGTACGCGGGACAGCGCGGCAACGAACTCGCGCGTGAGCGCCTGCAGGCGAATCTGGATCTGCGGGTGCCGCCGATCCTCAAGGCCTGGAACGAGTCGGCCGTTTCGGCCGAGGCGCCGCGCACCTTGAAGATCGAGCCGGTGGTGCGGCATATCCGCTACATCAGCGGCGGCAAGCGTTTCTTCGGCGGCGTGCTCGCGGGCGATTCGGCGATCCTGGTCACGGTCAAGATGACCGACGCGGCCAGCGGCGAGGTGATCGCCGAACCGGAGTTCTACCAGCATGCCAATGCCTGGGGCGCGGCGTATTCGTTCGGCGGCACCGACAAGGCGATGAACATCCGCATCAGCGAAATGGTTGCCAGCTATCTGACCGACAACCGCGAGCAGGCGGTCGGCGGACGCACCGGCAAGAATGAAAACAAGCGCAAGGACGAGCGCGGCAAGTCCTGAGCGGCTCGCTTGGTGCGGGCAGACGCCGTTGGATGTTTGCCCGCTCGCATCCGCGGCGTGGTCGGGATCCGCTCGAGCACGCACGCGGCGCGCGAGGCCGGACGATGCTGCGCGCGGGGCCGGCGAGGTTCGGCTCGGCCGGATCGAGGCGGGCTCATGTGTATGAGCCCGGGTGGAACACCCGGTCGCCGGGTTGTATTACCCGCACTCGTCTGGGCGTAGCATGGGGTGGTCCGGGGATTGGAGCCGTATCATGCTTAGATCATTGATTCTCATCGCATTTGTCTCCCTGCTGGCGGCCTGCGCCAGTTCCCACGTGCTGACCGGGCAGCCGCGACCGCCGGTGCCGGTGGAGCAGGTGCGGGTGTATTTCGCCCCGCCGCCGAGCCGTTACGAGGAAATCGCGCTGTTGCAGAGCAACAGCGGCGCGTTCACCTACGGCGAACAGAACAAGATGAATTCGGTGCTCGACAAGCTGCGCGTCGAGGCGGCCAAGCTCGGCGCCAACGGGGTGTTGTTCCAGGGCACCGAAGACAGCGCCGGCGGCACCGGCGTGAGCCTGGGCGCGGGCGGCGGCAGTTACGGCGGGGGGCGTCATTTCAGCGGCGGCGGGGTCGGCGTCAGCATCAGTCCGCGGCAGAAATTTGCGCGCGGCACCGCGATCTATGTGCTCAATCCGCCGCCGATGAGCGATCGCGGCCCGCAGGGGCCGATGGCGCCGGTTCCGCCGGTTCCGCCGCGCGAGTGAGGCGCGGCGGTTGGCCGTTGCTTTGCTTTTGCCCACTTTAGAAAAGGGGGCGGCATCCGCGCAGCGGATGCGGGGGATTTGAGCTTTTGCTTTTCGCTTTGGGGCAAAGGCAAAAGCGAATCCCCCCCTCCCCCCCTTTTACAAAGGGGGGAACAGCTTCAGGGCGCGGCGATTCGATGCGGTGTCGCGTTCGAAGTAGCGTCGCATCCGAAACATCGCGCCCAATTCAAGGCAATGAATGCAACGCGACTAGTTCACCGCGTATTCGCGTGAACCTTATCGCCCATCGTGGCGAACTCGCCGGTCGGGTCGTCGATCAGCGGCGGATTGGCGCGGATGCTGCGGTACATGTCGGGCACGCCGCCGCGACGCAGGCACTGCAACACGATATGCGAAGTGATGCGGCTGAAATCACGCAGCGGCTTGAAGTGGCTGGCGCGGAACTGTTCGTCCGAGGCGTCGCTGTTGTAGCGCGATTCGATCGGCACCGACACGCAGCGCGTCCCCAACTGCTGCGCGGCCGACATCAGGATCTGCGCTTCGAACACGAAGTCCTCGCCGGGCACGTCGCGCAGCGCGATCACCTCGGCCGGGTACAGGCGCTGGCCGCTCTGGCTGTCGGCGACCTGATAGCCGGTGCCCCAGGCCACGCCCCAATCGCCGAAGTTGTTGGCCAGCCGGCGATAGGTCGGCTGCGCCGCGCGTTTGCGCAGGCGCGCGCCGATCACGATATGGCCCGGATGGCGGTTGCCGCTGTCGATCAAACGCGGAATGTCGTCGGCCGAATGCTGGCCGTCGCCGTCCATGGTGACCACCGCCAGGAACCCGCGCCGCTGCGCTTCGGCGAAGCCGTCGCGCAGGCTGGCGCCCTTGCCCTGGCGTTGCGCGTGGCGCAATAAGATGACCGGCAGATCGGCGATGCGTTCGCCGGTGCCGTCGTCGGAACCGTCGTCGATCACGATCACGTTGGCGCATTGGGCCAGCGCGCCTTCGACCACCTCGCGGATGCGCAAGGCTTCGTTGAGGGCGGGAATCACCACCGCGATATTGGAGCGGTCCAGTCGCGCGGGGCGAGCACGTTCCGGCGCCGTGGCCAGCGTGGCGGGGTCGCGTCCCGGCGACGAGGCGAGATCAGTCATGGGCCAATTCCACCTGCAAAATGCGGCCGGCGCCCGCCGGCAGCGCGAGGCGATCATGGCGCGTGGCGAGGGCATCGAACAAGGGCAGCATCGCCGCGCTGGCGTTGCCGGTTTCGCGGGCGGACAGCTTGCCGTCGCCGATACCGGCCTCGCCCTCGCCGAAGCGGGCGCGCAGCAACGGGCCCGCGGCCGCGCCGCGCCGGTCCGGTCGCGCCAGCACCAGCGCCGCGCCGAGCAAACCGCGGCTGGCGGCGACCTGCGCCAACGGCCCGGTCGCGGCGCCGTCGTAGCCGACCAGCAGCACCGCGTCGTCGCCGGCGGCCAGTTGCGCCAGCGCCTCGATCAGGCCCTGGGCGAAGCTGGCGTCGAGCGCGCTGAGCGCGGTCGCCGGGCGCATCGCGCCGGCGCCGATGGTCCAGTAGCCGGCGGCGGCGTTATGCACCGAATTGTGGAAACGCGTCGGCGAGATCGTGCGCGGTTCGCTGGCCAGGGTGGCGCACATGTAGTCGGTGATCGCCATGTCGCCGTGGCTGGAGGCGAACACCGACGGCAGCGCGGCCGGATCGCGGCCGGCCGCCTGGCAGGCGGCGAGGGCGACATCGAGCGCGACCGCGACCGTTTCCGGCGCGCGCCGGCGTTCGTTGGCGGCGAGCAGCAGCGGCGACGGCCGCGACGGCGCATCGGCGAGCTCCGCGCCGCCCAGCGCATAGGCGCGCGCGGCGTCCCACGAGGGCAGGCCGCGGCTCCAGTAGCCGATGCCTTCGATCACCGCGCTCAACACGGCCGGAGTCTGACGGGAATCGCTCATGCGCGCGCGAACACCAGCGAGCAGTTGTTGCCGCCGAAGCCGAAGGAATTGTTCATGGCGTAATCGATGGTCGCGTCGGCGTTGTCGAAGCGGATCTGCGGGCCGTTGGCAGGATCGGGCACGCGGCTGTTGAGGATGCCGGGCAGGTGGCCGTGCTGCAGCGCGAGCAGCGCGATCGCCGATTCGACGATCCCGGCCGCGCCGAGCGTGTGGCCGGTCCAGCCCTTGGTCGAACTGGCGTGCAGCGTCGGCGGGAACAGCGACGCCACCGCGAACGCTTCGATCTGGTCGTTGGCCGGGGTCGCGGTGCCGTGCAGGTTCAGATAGCCGACGCGCTCGGCGCCGATGCCGGCGCGCGCCAGCGCATCGATCATCGCCAGCCGCGCGCCGAGGCCTTCGGGATGCGGCGAGGACATGTGGTGGGCGTCGCTGGATTCGCCGTAGCCGCGCAATTGCAGCGAGCCCGGCGCTTCGTCGGCGTCGCACCGTTCGAGCACGGCGAAGCCGCCGGCCTCGCCGAGCGACAGGCCGACGCGGTGCGCATCGAACGGCAGGCACGGCGCGCTCGACACCAGTTGCAGCGAGTTGAAACCGAACAGCACGCTGCCGCACAAGGTGTCGACGCCGCCGACCAGGGCCGCGTCGGCGAGGCCGGCATGGATCAGCCGCGCGGCCTGGGCGAACACCTTGGCGCTGGACGAACAGGCGGTGGCGACGGTCACGCACGGGCCGCTCAGGCCGGTGGCGGCGGCGACGAAGGCGCCGAGCGAATGCGGGGTATGCAGCAGCGGACGGCTCAGGTCGGCGGGGAATTGCCGATCCTCGCCCTCCAGCCGCGCATAGGCTTCCTCGGTCGCGCCGATGCTGGAGGTCGAAGTGCCGACGATCACCGCGACCCGTTCGGCGCCGTGGCGCGCGACCGCGGCGGCGATCGCCTCGGGCAGGCCGTCGGGCTGCAGACTCAGCCAGGCCAGGCGATTGTTGCGGCATTCCCATGCGGCCAGATGCGCCGGCAGCGGCGCCTCTTCGACCCCTTCGACCCGGCCGATCCAGCAATCCAGCGGCGCCTCGCCCGGCGCCAGCGGGGCGAAATCGTTGCGGCGCAGGCCGCTGCGACGCTCGCGCAGGGCGCGGGCCTGGGCATCGAGGCCGCGGCCGAGGGCGGTGGTCGCGGTGTAGGCGCGGATCGCCAGGGGCGGCATCGCTGAGACGTTGGATGGCACTATCGGTGTGTGTCGTTGCTGGCGGTGAGGGCCGAAGTATAGCCAAGCGGCGGTGGCGGCCGGCCGCGACGGTGGCGGCGAGTATCATGCCGGGGTGCGTGGTGAAGGGGCGTGGGCTCGTTCATTGTCGGCGCCGGCTCGCGGCGACGCGGTGTCGACCCGCGATGGCCGGCGCCGGTCGCGTCGTCGCAATCGCAATCGCAATCGCGGCCGATCGTCCCCATCTTCGCAGCGGCCCGGCGCATTCGCCGGATCGATCCATCCTCACTTTCCTCCGCATCGATTCCACCGCCGTGACCACCCGCACCGCCCACCGCATCGCATTGTTCGGCGATCGCGACATCCTGCATGTCGCGGTGGTGACCGGCGCGGTGTGCGTGCTCAGCGCCGGATTGGTTTATGTCGGTTATTTCCTGCACGTGCTGCGGGTCGCGCGCAGCGCGCCGTGCCGGCCCGAACGCGGCGAATGCGTGCTGCTGTTCGGTAAGCACGCGCCAGGCGGACGCATCGACCGCGATTTCGAAGCCCGCCTGGACCGCACCGTATCGCTGTGGCGCGAGCGTCCGCCGCACAGCATGCTGCTGCTCGGCGGCGGCCCGGCCGGCGAACCGAGCGAAGCCGAACTCGCGCGCCGCGGCCTGGTCGCGCGCGGCCTCGGCGACGACGCGCCGCTGCGGTTGGAACAGGATTCGCGCGACACCCTGCAGAACCTGCGCAACGCGCGGGTCGTGCTCGGCGACGGCATGCGCTCGCGGGTGACCTTGCTCAGCAGCCGCTATCACCTCGCGCGCTGCGCCTGGTTCGCGCGGCATCTGGGCTACGACTGGGAACTGTGCGCGGCCGAACCGCGGTTGGAACTGGGGCCGCGCATGCTGCTGCGGCTGGCCGGCGAAGCGGCTTACGTGTGCATGAGCGACATCGGCGCGCGCTGGGCGAAGCTCACCGGCAACCGGCGCATGCTGTCGCGCTTGAAGTGAGCGCGGCGCTCGCGTCACGGTCGCCGACGGGATGAACGGTTAAGCCTGCGCGTGGCGGTTTCGCCATCGGTCGCCGGTTCTTGTTGCAGACGCACAATTTTCGCCCTGGGCGGCCGATCGTACGAACGGCCCGATCGCGCTGTTTTAAAGCGATTTTTTCGCATTCGCGGCGCGGGCCGTTGGTTTGCGTGGGTTCAGACGCAGGCCGCGTCGTGAGAACCGGCTCACGAATTGGACAGATAAAAACAGTCGCCGCGAACGCTTCGGCTAGAGTCGAAATGCCTTCCGGCGATCGCGCTGCTGCGTGATTCATCACCGTCAGGCACATCGTTCGCGGCCGCGCCGCCGGCGCTCCGCGTAGACAACGAGTCGTCTCAAGGAGAGTTCATATGAAGCAGATCGCCACCACCCAGAAGGCCGTTTCCGCGGCCAAGCCGTCGGCCGCCAAGTTGCAGCTCAGCCCCGCGCAGTTCGAGAAGAAGGCCCCGCAACAGGGCCAGTACGCGCCGCGCAGCTGCAGCCGTTTCATCTACTGCGTCTGATCCGCCGATCGCCACCTCTTACGGAGAACGCCCCATGAAAATGAAGAAAGCCTCGACCGCGCCCAAGCCGCTGCCGGCCAAGCGCAAGGCCAGCGCCTTGCAGATCGGCGAAATGCAGACCAAGTCGCCGAGCGCGGCGAGCTTCCGCGCGCGCACCTGCATCCGCGTGTATTGCCTGCTCTGAGCCGGCGACGGCCTTGAGTCATCCGCATCGCGGCCGGCCCGACGCCGGCCGCGATGCGTTCGCCGTCCTCGCGCGCGACGCGCGTCGACCCACCGCACACGGACGTCGCCGCGGAGTGCGATGAGCGATTTATCGATCGAACTGCCGGCCCGGGCCGCTCGCGATGCAGGCCGTGCCGCGCCCGAGGCCTCGTCGGTACTGCGGCGCTGGCTGACCGCATTGGCCACGCGCGACGGAGAGGCGTGGTGGTGGCCGCCGCGAGTGCGCATCGACGACGACGGATTGCTGCAACCGCTCGGCGCATGGAAAGGGCCGCGTGATGCGGCGCGCATCGGCGATGCCTTGCGCGATCCGCGACTGCGGCGCTGGGGCGAATTTCTCGATCTGCTCGATCGCGACTACGCGACCTTGGCGCGGCGTCATGCCGCGACGGTCGCCGCCACCGCGCTGTCGCTCGACAACGGCGCGCTGCATGCGCCGGTGGTGCGCGAGGCCTTGCTGATCTGCCTGGCCGGGCGCCGGGTGCCCTCGCGGTTGCGCGAACTGAGCGAGCGCCATCGCGAATTCCTGCGCCTGTTCCTGCGCCGGCTCGCGCGCGATCGCCGCGGCGGCGTGCTGGCCGGTCATGGCTACCACGGCCGCGTCCTTGCGCTGTGGGCCAATCCCGAGGAAACCCATAACGGCCGCCAGAGCGTGCTGCGCTTGCAGTTCGAACGCGGCGGCGCGTTGGCGTACAAACCGCGACCGGCCGACAGCGAAATCGCTTTTCTCGCCGAGCACGATGGCGATGGCGTGTTCGCGCGGCTCAACCGGCTGGCGCCGGCCTCGGGCGCGATCCGATTGCCGACGCTGCGCGTGTTCCATGGCCGCGGCGCCGACCGCGCGGCGTATCTGTGGCAGGAATGGATCGAACCGCCCGACGGTTATCGCCGCTTGCCGGCCGCGCGCGGGCGCGTGCACGCGACGGTCCTGCCGGCGCGGCAGGCGCGGCGGTTCTGGCATCGCGCCGGTTCCCTGGCCGCGGCCTGCTTCGGCTTCGGTCTGGTCGATCTCGGCCCCGGCAATGTGCTGTGCGGCGAACGCGACGGCGAAACGATGCTGATCCCGGTCGATCTGGAAGTGTGTCTGTTTCCGGCGCGGCGCCTGGAAGACACCGGCCTGGTCACCGGCGAGCGCGATCACGGCCGCTATCCGGCCGGCCTGGAACGCAGGCTGACGGGTGAGGTCGACGGCCCGGTGGTGGCGTTCTTCGACGAGGCCGACGGTGTGCAGCGACTGCGCGCGACGGCGCGGCCGTGGCGGCGCGAGCACGCGCGCAGCCTGGTCGTGGATCGCGACGGGCGCTCAGGCTACGGCGCGCATCCGTTGGAATTCCTGCGCGGCATGTTCGACCTGTGGATGCTGGTGCATCTGCATCGCGACGAAGTGCGGCGCGATCTGCGTCGCGCGGTGCGCGGACGTTATACCCGCGTGCTGGTGCGCGCGACCGCCGATTACGCGGTGGCGCGCGATCCGTTCGGCGTCGCCGTCGCCGCTGCCGCGACCTCGGAATCGAACGAATCCGCGCCCGCCTTCAGCGCCAGCGAACGCGCGCAGCTGCGGCGCGGCGACGTGCCGTATTTCTTCCGCCGCATCCAGGCCGACGCGCCGCTGCTGGCGCTCGCGCAGCCGCCGGCATGGACCCCGCGACGGGTCGGCACGCAGCCGCGCGCGGCCGACGAGATCAATCCATCGCCGCCGTGGTTGGCCGGCGACAGCTGGGATCTGCTGCAGCTCGGCGTCGCTCTGCGCGACGCGGTCGCCTATGTGCTGCCCGAGTTGAGCGCGCGCGTCGGCTTGCTGGGCGAACTCGACGACCGGCGCCTGGGCGTGCGTCTGCAATGGCAGGGCGCGCAGGACGGCGAGGTCGCGTTCGAGTGGCCGGACGAAGACCGGCGGCTGGTGTACCGATGGGCCGGCGAGACGATCGGGCTGCGGATCGAGGCGATCTCCGATGCGTCCGCGCCTGCCGACGACGATGCGCTCGACGATGCCGATGCGATCCGCGAACGCCTGTTGCGCATCGATCGCATCGACACGGCCTTGCGCACGCCGTGGAGCGACGGCGGCTTCAGCGATAGCGCGTTGGAAGCGCAGTTGCAGGCGCAGGTACAGGCGGCGATGGCGTGGTTGCGCGACGTGGTCGATCGTCACGGCTGGCCCGGTCGCGGCCTGGTCGGCGAAGACGCGGCGGCGGCCGCGTGCCGAGTGCTGCAGCACGCCGACGGGCCGCGCGAGTTCCAGGACCGATGCCTGGCGCTGATCGCGCAGGCCGCGCGCGACGGCGAGATGAGTCTGCGCGATCTGGCCTATCTGACCGATGCGTTGCGCGTGCAGCGCGGACGCAGGCAATGCTTCGGCACCAAGTTCCGGCGCCGCGGTTCGGCGCTGGTGCCTTGTCCGATCGAACGGCCGGCGCAGGTCGATGCGCGCCGCCGCGAGATGGGCCTGGAACCTCTGGCCGAGTACGCCGAACGCATTCGCGCGACGTTCGCATCGGATCGGGCCGCAGCGCGGCCGGCCGCGCCGGAGCGGACCGCGCCATGATCGATTGGTCGCCGCTGCTGCCGCATTGGAACCGGCGCCCGTACTGCCTGCCCGGTGTCGCCCACCGGCTCACGCCCGAGCGCGCGTTCGACCTGATCGTGAGCGCGGCCGCGCCGTTCCGCGCGGGCACCCGCTTCATGGCGCTGCCGGACGTGCGCTTTTATCTCGACGGCGGATTGATGCGCGCGCCCGGCGATCTGCTGCCGGGCGACGAGGATCGCGATGCGCCGGCCTACGTGCGGCGAGTGCGCGAACGCCTGCACGGCGCGCGGTTCCAGTTGCGGGTCAGCCAGCCGCTGTTTCTCGACGAGCGCTTGTGGTCGGCCACGCGCGATCTGCTCGCGGGTTTGTTCGCGGCGATCGGCTGTCCCGCCTTGCCGGTCGAGGCGGCGCTGTGGGTCGGCGACGCGCAGCCGCGGACGCTCGGCGCGCGCCTGGACCCGCGTCATGCCTGCCTGCGCCTGCCGTTGTTGGGCGCGAGCGAGGCGCGGCTGTGGCGCGGCCGTCCGCACCCCGAGCGCGCGCCCGATCAGGTCCTGCGCGCGCAACCCGGCGAACTGCTGTGCTGGCCCGGACGCCGCTGGTACGAGGAAGCCGACGACGGCGCGACCCTCGGCCTAGCTCTGGCGATTCCGACCCACGCCGCCGACGCGATGATCGCGGCCAAGAACCTGCTCGCCGAACAAGTCGACGATGCGCTCGGCGCGGACGAACGCGTGGCGATGCTCGCGTTTCCGCCGCGCGCCGGGCGCCACGGCATCGCCGCGCTGGCGCCGTTGACCCGGGTGGGCGAAGCGGCGACCGCAGCGGTGACAGGCGGTGGCTTGGAGCGCGCGTTGCGGCTGACCTGGGCCGCGCGCGCCAGCGCCTGGGCGCTGGAACCGGTACCGGCGCCGCGCGAGGAATCGAAGCTGCACGGCGACGACTGCGTGCAACTGAACCCGCGCAGCCCGCTGCTGCGTCTGCGCGACGGCGACGGCTGGGTGTGGGCGATCAACGGCCATGTCTTCGCCATGCCCGAGCATCCGCGCGCGCAGCAATTGCTCGACGATCTGCGCGACGGCCGCATGCAACGCGTCGCCGAGCTGTGCCGCTCGCCACGCCGCGGCCGCGTCGATCGCGGCGCGCTGGATCTGCTGCAACGCCTGTATGCGTTGCGCGCGGTGCTGCGCAGCGGCGAGGACGCCGCATGAGCGCGGATTCGCAAATGACGCAATCGCCCGCTCCCGACCTGCGCGTGCGCGAATCGCTGGACTGGGCCGCGTTCGTGCGCGACGACTGGGACCGCCGACCGGTGCTGTTCAAGGGCGTCGCCCACGGCCGGCCGTTCGCGCTGGACGAAGTGTTCCGCAGCGCGCTGGTGGCGACCCGACGCAGCCGTCGCCGCCTGCCCGGCGAACCCGACAACAGCCTGGTCACGCTCGATCGCCTGCAACAACTCGATCCGGCGCCGTGGATGCCGCGACCCGAGGACGGGTCGATGGTGGGCTACCGCGAACGCATGCTCGGCGCGCTCGGTGAGCGGCGCTATGCGCTGGTGATCAGCGCCTTCCACAGCTACCGATTCGCGCTGTGGCGCAGCGAGCGCGCGTTCTTCGCGCCGCTGTGGCGACACGCCGGCCTGCCGATTACCGGCGCGATCACCACGCTGTTCCACGGCAATTACGAATCCACCCCGGTCGGCGTGCATCGCGACCGCTTCGCGACGTTCATGATCCCGGTTGAAGGCCGCAAGCGCATGCGCTTTTGGACCGCCAAGCCGTGGGCCGACGCGGTCTCGACCTTGCCCGATTACCGCGGCCATCTGGCCGGTTCGTTCGTGGTCGAGGCCGAACCGGGCGACGTGCTGTATTGGCCGGCCGATTACTACCACGTCGGCGAGAGCATCGGCGGCGGCGTCACCACCAGCGTCAATCTCGGCGTGCCGCGCACCGAGCACCGGCCGGTGTACGAACTGGAGGATCTGCTGGTCGATATCGGTCGGGCCGATGCCTTGATCGATCCGTCCGCGCAACTGCTGCGCGCGCTCATGCGCGACGACGTGCCGGTGAGCGCGCGCGATGCCGTCGACGCCGACGGCGTGCTCGCCGACGAATTGCCGCTGGCGTTGGCGCAGGCCTGGCGCTCGACCGCGCAACTCACCGAGCCGCGCGCGCTGGCGGCGCGGATCGGCGCGCTGTCGTTGCAGCGCTTGTCGGCCGGCGGTTTCGAACCGGTGCCGCCGCGCCGGCGCACGCGGGTTTTGGCGCCGGCGCAACGCATCGCCCTGGCGACCGGCGAGCGGGTGCTGCAGCGGCGCGACCGCGATGCCTGGCAGTTCGCGATCAACGGCCATGGCCTGCGCGTGCAGGGCGATGCGGCGGCCGAACGCGCGCTGCTGGCGCGCCTGCACGACGGCGAAGCCGCGCGGGTGAGCGAACTGCTGCGCGGCACGGCGGCGCATCGCCGCGCGCTGGCCGCGTTGCTGGACTGGCTCGACCAATGCCACGGCCTGCGACGGCTGCGCGATTGAACGCGGCGCGTCGTGCCGCGCCGTCATGTGAATGTCATTTTCCGGAATCGAAAACCGCGCGCCGTGATCGCTGTCTGCCGGTCTTGTGACCGCTATCGGCAATGAGGGGCTAACGACGCTTGCGCGGCGCGTTCCGTTGCGCCGGGATTTGTGTCAGGCGCGGCGGCTCAGGCCTCGTCGGCGCGCGCTCTCTTCGCGCCGCGGCCGGCCGCCGGGCGCGCGGCCTCGGCGCCGTTCTGGCGCAGCATCGCCTCGCGCAGATGCGACTCGCCGCCCGAGCACACCGCGAGCACGCGGCACGGGCCGGGCGCGGCGGCGATGTAGGCATGCCCCATCGCGCTGTCGAAATAGATCGAGTCGCCGGCCTCCAGCCGGGTCGGCGCGTACAACTCGCTGTGCAGTTCGATCACGCCCTCCAGCACCAGCGCGAATTCCTCGCCGGTGTGGCGGATCAGTTCGCCGAACTCCTCCAGCGAGCGCGCGTGGACCTCGGCGATGATCGGCACCAGCCGCTTGTTGAGCAGTTCCGAGGCCGGGTACAGGTGATCGTAATGCTCGGTGCGGATCGCATAGCCCTCGCCGGCGCGGGTGATGCTGCGGCGTCCGCTGAAGGTGTCGTTGCCGACCGGCGACTGCGAGGAGAACAGTTCGCCGATGTCGACTTCCAGGCCCTGGGCGATGCGGGTGAGCTTGTCGAAGCTCAGCGACATCTTGCCGTTCTCGATCTTGGACAAGGTCGAAATCGGCAGGCCGGTGCGCGCGCCGATCTCGGCGAGGGTCCAGCCGCGTTGACGGCGCAGCGCGCGCAGCGCCACGCCCGGGTTGTGGGTGGTGGTCGGCGCGGCGGAGGTGAGGTGCTTGCTGCGCTTGGCGGGCATGGAGGCGGCCGAGAGGGGTCAAAGCGACTCTAGGCGGCCGCCCCTGCCTTGCCAAGCGCGAGGCCCGGCGGGATGTTCATCTTGAGAAATACGTTTGGTGGTTTGGAAAGCGGCCGCGGCTTGAGCGAAAGCGGGCGGTGGATGCTCGGTTTTGCGATGGGGTCGACGGTCGGCGGTGGTTTGGACGGTGAGGCGGGGTGGATGGAGGGGCTGGGGTTGGGTGGATGAGGCGATGGCGGGGGCGAGGCGTCGGGTCGGCTGGCGAGGTCGAGGGTCCCGCCGCCAACCGTCTTCGCGGGTGTCGAAGGCAGGTGCACTGCTCGCGCCGGTTGAGCGTTTCCACGATCGCCCGCGGTCGCGGCGAAGTCTCGAGTGCGACGCGTCCGCCCGAGCGCTTGCCGTTCCGATAGCGGCGAACCCGGTGCGAGCGTCGACCACGTCCGCTCGCCGCATCCACCTGCATTCATGGCCGGCGTGGCGCTGTTTGTATGCCAACAAACACACTCATTGCACGTCGTTGTGATCCCCGCCGACATGCTCCGCCACAGCATCGCCACGACCTGGGCGGATGGCGCGAATTCGCCCTGAATTCAGCGGTTTCCGCGCTTACACTCTGCGCGCCGACGCGGGGTCGGCATCGCCCGCGGCCGCGTTCTGAATGCGCTCGCGCGGCTCGGGGCGCAAGGTCGGGGGAACCATGAAGTCCAAAGGTTGGATCCGCGCCATCGGTGCGGCGGGTGTCGTGGGCGCGGTGTGGCTCGCGGCCGGATCGTCCGCGGCGCAGCAGGCGCCGCCGGCCACGGCGGCCCCGTCGACCCGCGCCGCCGACAATCGCCCGCCGGCGTCGGCGTTTCCCGCCACCACCACCGCCTTGCCGTTGCGCCCCGCGCCCGCGCCGCCGCCCGCGCCGCCGCCCAGCCCGACACCGAGCGAACCCTTGCGTCCGCCGCCGCCGCAGGAACGCGAATCGCCGGCCGCGGCGATCGCGCGCGCCGCCGCCACTCCGAGGGTCGCGCCGCCCGCGGGCGTACAGACTCCAGCACCATCCGGTGTCGCCGCGCCGAGCCGTGTCGAGACCACGCCGGCCCGCAACATCGCTCCGTCGCGCGCCGCGCCGGCGCCGCGCGTGCCCGCGAACGCGCCCGCAGCCGCGACCAGACCGGCGCCTTCGCCGTCTCCGCCCAAGCCATCCAAGCCAGCCGCCACCGCGCCCACATCGACTTCGCCGACCGCGCCCGCGCGCAAGCCGGAACCCAGCGAACCCGCGTCGAAACCCGCCGCCCCGAGCGCGCCGCCCGCCATCGCAGTCGCGGCGAAACGCGCACCCCGGCCGACCGCGACAGCGAATCTGCCGACTGCGCGGCCCGCGCCATCGGCACCGCAACCGCCCGCATCGCAACTCGGGCCCACGGTCGTCCTGACCGACACCGAGCCCACCGCGTCTCCCGCCTCGGCCGACCCCTTGCCCGCGTCCGACCCGGCGAGGATCGAAGCGCTGCCGCCACTGGCGCCCGTCGCCATATCCGACCTCGCTGCCGACCCGAACGCCGCCGGCGCGCCCGGCGCGATCCTGGTCGAAGCCGTCGGCGCCGCGCCGATCCCGCAACTCGGCGCGGCCGATCTGGAAGCCTATGTCGACGGCCTGGTGCCGCAGGCGATCGCGCGCGGCGGCCTGGCCGGCGCGGTCGTGGTGGTGGTCAAGGACGGCCAAGTGTTGTTGTCGAAGGGCTACGGTTACGCCGACGTGGAGCGGCGCAAGCCGATGGACCCGGCGCGCACCTTGCTGCGGCCGGGCTCGATCTCCAAGCTGTTCACCTGGACCGCGGTGATGCAACTGGTCGAGCGCGGCAAGCTCGACCTGGATGCCGACGTCAACGCCTACCTGGATTTCAAGATCCGCGATTACTACGGCCAGCCGATCACCCTGCGCCATCTGATGACCCACAGCGCCGGCTTCGAGGAATCGAGCAAGCACCTGTTCGCCGCCGATCCCTCGCGCCTGCTCAAGCTCGGCGACTACCTCAAGGCGGTGCAGCCGCGGCGCATCTACGCGCCCGGCACGGTGCCGGCGTATTCGAACTACGGTGCGGCGCTGGCCGGCTACATCGTCGAGCGCGTCGCCGGCCAGCCGTTCGACGACTACGTCGAAGAGCATCTGTTCGAACCGCTGCGCATGCACCGTTCGAGTTTCCGTCAGCCCTTGCCGAAGGGCCTGGCCGGCGACATGGCGCAGGGCTACGTCGCCGCCGGCGCCGCGCCGGTGCCGTTCGAACTGGTCAATCCCGCGCCGGCCGGCAGCCTGTCCAGCACCGGCGAGGACATGGCGCATTTCATGCTCGCCCAGCTCGATCAGGGCCGCTACGGCAACGACGCGATCCTGCAACAGCACACCTTGCAATCGATGCAGGCGACCGCGTTGCGTCCGATTCCTGGCCTGGATGCGATGGCCCTGGGATTTTTACGTCGCGACGGCCGCGGCCCGGTGGTGATCGGCCACGGCGGCGCCACCGAAGCGTTCCAGAGCAGCCTGATGCTGTTGCCGATGCACCGGCTCGGCGTGTTCGTATCCGCCGACGGCCCGGCCCGCGCCGGGCGCGCGCTGCACCGCGATCTGGTCGACGCCGTGATCCGGCGCTATTACCCCAGTCCGGCCGCCGACCTGCCGACCTTGCCGAGCGCGCATCTGCACGGCGAGCAGTTGCGCGGGCGTTACGAGAACAGCCGCGGCTCGGCCAGCAATTTCCTGGTGATGGCGCGCCTGTTCGGCGGCGCGACGGTGGTGTTGAACGACGACGACACCGTCAGTGTGTCGTCGCTGCGCGGCCGCGACGGCCGGATCAAGCGTTGGCGCGAGATCGAACCGTATGTGTGGCGCGAGGTCGACGGCGACAGCCGGCTCGCGGCGAAGATGAGCGGCACCGAGGTGGTCGCGATCAGCAGCGACGACGTATCGGCGGCGATGTGGCTGCAGCCGGTGCCGGGCTGGCGTTCGCCCGGCTGGATGCTGCCGCTGCTGTTCGCGACGTTGGGCGTGCAGGCGTTGGCGCTGTGTCTGTGGCCGATCGCGGCGATCGTGCGCACGCAGACCCAGCGCCGTCTGCGTCTGGATGGTCGCGAGCGCGATCTGCGCCTGCTGACGATGTTCGGTGTGATCTCCAATCTGTTGTTGGCCGGGTTGTGGTGGTGGCTGCTGGTCCGCGCCGAGGCGTCCGTGCGGGCGCTCGATGGCGGCCTGGACGGTTGGATTCGTCTCGCCCAGTTGCTGGGGTTGCTGTGCGTGCCGATCGCGATCGTCGCCTGTCTCAACGCGCGCGCGGCGTGGCGCGGGCCGATGCAGCGTCTGCGGCGGGTGTGTGCGGTGGCGATCGCGGCGGCTTGCTTGGCGATGGTGTGGTTTGTGTTCGCGTTGAAGACGATGAGTTGGTCGTTGGTGTACTGAGGGGGCGGTGCTTTTCGAAGGCAACAAAAAGGCCGCGGTTTCGCGGCTTTTTTGTTGGTTGGGTGTCGTTTACGGTTGTCTGAAACGGACGATTATCGCGGTGGCGTGAGTCGCGAATGTGCCATCGAAAAATCATCGCAATGTGCGCCGTAGTTGTATTTCCGTGGTCGCGACTTGCGTCGCTCCTACAGGTAGGCCATGTGGCTTTTGCTTGAGGCCGCGCCTACCTTCCAGCGCTGCGAGGCTTGTAGCTCGCGTTAGCAAAAGGACACCCGAAGGGCGGCGCACATGGATGTGCGCCGTGCGCCACCGAGACAGGATGTCTCGTGTGGCGCATGCACGCGTATGCACCGATCTTGCGGGCACTTGATTCAAGAAAAAGCGTTTTTCTTTGGTTACCTTTCTTTTGTCGCTTTTGACAAAAGAAAGTAACTCGGCCGCTTGCGGACGAAAGCTGTTGCCTTTGCTCAAAGGCTCTACAGCTTTTAAAGCTTTGAAGCCTTAAAGGCTGCAAGCAGGATCAAAAGCTTCCGCCGCTGAAGCGGCGGGTTACTTTCTTTTGTCATAAGCAACAAAAGAAAGGTAACCAAAGAAAAATGCTTTGTTGTGGATCACAAGCCCGCAAGTGCGGAGCAGACGCAGGCACGCGCCACACGGGACATCCTGTCCCGGTGGCGCGCGGCGCACATCCATGTGCGCCGCCCTTCGGGTGTCCTTTTGTTAACGCGAGTTACAAGCGTCGCAGCGCTGGTGGTGGAATCTGGCTTCGAGCGCGAGCCAAGCCAAGCAACGGCAAGCAACGGCAAGTGCACCTTTAGATGACCCGCGAAAACCGAAGCACGGAACTCCGATTGAGTATCAGCGCTTGGCCTTCTTCTGCGCCGGGACGAAGTTCTCCTGCACCGCCTTGGCCAACAACGCCGGCGGCAACAGACCCTGGTCGAGCAGGAAGTTGTTGAACTTCAGGCGATCGAAACGATCGCCGGTGGCCAGCTCGGTCTGCATGCGCAGTTCGAGAATGCGGCTGTAGCCATAGAAATAACTGCCGGCCTGGCCCGGGGCGTTGAACATGTAGCGATCGAGTTCCTGCTTGGTCATCGCCTCGGAGAAACCGACCTGCTCCTGCAGCAGCTTGCCGGCGCTGGCGCGGTCGGTCAGGCCGAGGTTGAGCATCGGGTCGAGCATCGCGCGCGAGGCGCGCAGCAGGCGGAACTGCAACGCGATCAACTGCCCGTCGAGCGGCTCGTACGGCACCATCTCGGCTTCGGCGTACAGCGCCCAGCCTTCGACGTTGACCGAGTTGAACGCGAACATCGAACGCGCCAGCGAAATGCCGCGCTCGACCATCGCGGTGAACTGCAGCTCGTGGCCCGGGCGGCCTTCGTGCGCCGACAAGGTCCACGCCGCCGATTCGTAGTTGAAATCGTCGTAGTGCAGGGTCTTGCCGGACGGATTGGGCACCGCCACCGGCAGCACGAACTGGCCCTGCTGGCCGGTGTTGCCGACCAGCGGCGCGGGCAGGAAGTGCGGCGCCGGCTGCGAGGCCGACTCGGCGTCGCTGCCCAGGCGCATCACCATCGGCCGCTGCGGCACGTCGACGATCTGTTCCTTGCGGATGATCGGATCGATCGCATCGATCACCTTGCGGTAGCGCGGTTCGAGCTGATCGTTGGGAATGGTGTCTTTCTTCAGCGCGTGGATCACGGCGACGTAATCGTGCGGATCGGCGACCTTCAAGCCCTTGGCCTGGGCGACCAGCGGCGCGAGCTGGCGCATCGCCGCGCGGGTTTCCATGAACTCGACCTGGGCGCGGCGCATCAGCAGCTGCGGATCGATGTCGATGCCGTACTGCTTGAGCTGATACGCGTACAGCTCCGGCGGCAGGCGCGCATCGCTGCGCGCCTTGGGCAGCACCGCGCCGCGGGTCCACTGGCCATACTCGCGCAACTGGGTTTCCATCGCCTTGAGCGCGGGCTCGGCGCCCTGGATCTTGTACTTGTCGAACAGCTTGCGGATGCCGGCGACGTAGGTGTCGACGTTGCCCAGGGCCTGGTCGACTTCGAGCTTGGTCGGCTGCAGCAGATTGGAATCGGCGGCCAGGCGCTCTTCGTAACGCTGGCGGGCGAGGGCGGTCAGCGGTTCGCTGCCCGGGCTCAGGCCGACATAGGCCTGCAGGCGCGCGAGCGCCTGGGCGCGGCGTTCGGGCGGGGTCTGATCGGAAAGCAGGCCGTTGATGCCGGAGAACACCGTCTGCGGTGCGTCGAACCACGGCAGCATCAGGCGTTCGTTGAGTTCGTTGCCCTCGACGTTGTCGTCGATCGCGCCGATCAGGATTTCCAGGTCCTGGCGCACGTTGGGATCGCGCTCGACCTGCAGCTTCTCGCTCAGCTCGCTCTTGGCCTTGGCCATGGCGGCGCGGAAGCGCTGGTTCACCTGCGGCTTGAGGTCGGTGACCTTGTCGTCGTAGCCGGGAATGCCGAAGAAGGAGAAGCCTTCCGGGGCGAAATCGGCCTGGGCCTTGATCAGGATCTGGGTGTAGCGGTTGCTCGTTTCGACCCAGGCCGGCGAGGGTTTGGCGGCGGGCGCCTTGGCCTTGGTGTCGGATTTGGCCGCATCCGCGGCGTATGCGGGCGCGACGGACAGAACCAGGACGGGCGCGGACAGCGCCAGGGCGACGGCGAGAACGAGCGGCTTCATGAGGTGACCCGGTGGAGTGAAGGGCTCCAGCATCGGCTTGACTGGGGTTTAGGCCAAGCGCCGAAGGTCATGTGGGTGAAGGGAGAGCGGCCCTCACCCCAACCCCTCTCCCGCAAGCGGGAGAGGGACTCAGTTCGAAGCTGCTTGTCTCCCTCTCCCGCTTGCGGGAGAGGGTTGGGGTGAGGGCCGCAACCGCCCTCAGCGCTTCAGACACCGATCGAAGAAATCCTCGGTCAAGCGAAACCGATGCAGATTGTCGCGCCCGCGCAGACCGTGCTTCGCGCCGGGATAGGTCATCAACTCGAACGGCTGCCCGCGCTGCTGCAAGGCGCTCATCAGCACGGTCGAATTGGTGAACAGCACGTTGTCGTCGGCCATGCCGTGGATCAGCAGCAGCTTCGAGGTCAATCCGTCCAGATGCTCGAGCACGCGGCCTTCGCGATAGCCATCGGGATTGCTTTTCGGGAGACCCATGTAACGTTCGGTGTAATGGCTGTCGTACAGGCCCCAGTCGGTGACCGGCGCGCCGGCGACGCCGCAGGCGTACGCGTTGCTCGCCTTCGCCAGCAGCATCAGGGTCATGTAGCCGCCGTTCGACCAACCGTACACGCCGATCTTGTCGCCATCGACCCACGGCTGCGACTTCAGCCAATCCACACCCTTGAGCTGATCGGCGACCTCGACCGTGCCCTGCTTGCGATACAGCGCGCCGCCGAAGGCCGCGCCGCGCCGCGGCGTGCCGCGGTTGTCGACCGAGAACACCACATAGCCGTGCTGGGCGAGGTACTGATTGAAATCCGGCGCCCACACCCGCTTGACCGTCTGCGAGGCCGGGCCGCCGTACACGTTGACCACCACCGGATAGCGCTTGCCCGCGTCGAATCCGCTGGGCTTGATCAGGCTGTAGTGCAGCGCGGTCTTGCCGTCGGCGGCGGTGAGCTGCCCGTACTCGATCGGCCGCTGCGCGGCGCGGTACGGTGCGAACGGATGCTTGGCGTCGTCGAGATCGTTGGCGATCAGCGCGGCGATGCGGGTGCCGTCGTTGCGGTACAGCTCAAGTTGCGGCGGTGTGGTCGGGTTCGACCAGGCATCGACGAAAACGCTGGCGTTGAGGGCGAAACTCGGGCTGTGATAGCCGTCGGCCTTGCTGATGCGCTCGATCGCGCCGCCGCTCAGCGGCACCCGATACACCTGCGAATCCATCGGCGAATCCTTGCCCGCGGCGAAGTACAGCTGGCCGGCGTCTTCATCGACCGCGAGCACGCTGTCCACCGGCCAATCGCCCGAGGTCAGCGCCTTGGCCTGCTTGCCGTCGGCCGAGAGCAGATACAGATGCTCGTAACCGCTGCGTTCGCTGTTCCACAGGATGCGATCGTCCTTGAGAAAGCGCAGATCGTTGTGCAGCGGCACCCAGGTCTTGGAGGTTTCGGTGATCAAGGTGCGCTGCTTGCCGCTGCGCAGGTCGGCTTCGATCAATTCCAGTTTGTGCTGATCGCGCGACTGGCGCTGGAAGGTCACGCGGTCGGCATCGCGCCAATCCACGCGCGCCAGGTAGATGTCCTGTTCCTTGCCCAGATCGATCTCGCTCGGCGCCGCGGCCTGCGCGCCTACGCGCGCGACCAGCAGGCGCACGCGCACGTTGGCGTCGCCCGCGGCCGGATAGCGCTGCTCGACCACGTCGGTGCGATCGGGATAGACCTCGTAGCGCTTCTGCACCGGCACCGGCGATTCGTCGATGCGCGCGAACGCGATCGCCGAATCGTCGGGCGCCCACCAGTAACCGGTGTGGCGGTCCATCTCCTCGTCGGCGACGAATTCGGCCACGCCGTTGCCGATGGTGTCGCTGCCGTCCTTGGTCAGCTGAGTCGCCTTGCCGTCGGCGAGGTCGATCACCCATAGGTTGCGGTCGCGCACGAAGCTGACGAAACCGCCCTTCGGCGACAGCTTGGGATCGGTGGCGAAGCCTTCGCCGTGGGTGAGCTTGCGCACCGCGGCCTTGCCGGTCTTGGCCAGGTCGTACAGGTACAGCTCGCCGCCGAGCGGGAACAGCAGGCGCTTGCCGTCCGGCGACCACTGGTAATCGACGATGCCCGACAGCGCGGCGATGCGCTGGCGTTCGCGGCGCGCCTTCTCGGCGTCGCTGAGCACTTCCGCGCCCGGCAGCACGTCGTCGGAATCGACCAGCAGCGTGGTCTTGCCGCTGGCGATGTCGTAGGCCCACAGGTCCAGGCGGTTCTTGTCGCGGGCCTTGCCGCGCAGGAACCCGACCCGGCTGCCGTCCGGCGCGATCTTCGGCTTGACCAGGCTGGGCCCGGACAGCGGCGCGTCGCCGGTGAGCGCTTCAAGCGTCAGGCGGCCGGCGGCGGGCGCGTTGGTGGCCGTGGCCGGAGCAGCGAAGGCGGGGGTGGTCAGCGACATGGCGAGCAGGCACAAGGCAAGGCGGGTGGTCTTCATCAGGGCGATCGGTCCGGGACGTGCTGCGGGTGAGGCATCAGGTGGGCTGCGCCGGCGAGCCGAACAGATGGCGGCGCATTTCATCGGTCATGGTCTTGTCGGCGCGGTACACCTTGCCCATTTCGTAGGCCCGCTGGAAGGCCGGGCGCGCGGCCAGTTCGTCGTGCCAGCGCTGCACGTTCGGATAGCGGGCGAGGTCGACATGGTGCCATGCGTGTTCGTGGGCCCAGGGGTGGCAGGCGAAATCGGCGAGGCTGAGTGTATCGGCGGCGATGAACTCGCGCCCGGCCAGGCGCCGGTCGAGCACGCCGTACAGGCGCTCGGTCTCGCGCTGGTAGCGGTCGATCGCGTACGGCACCTGCTCGGGCGCATAGCGGGTGAAATGGTGATTCTGGCCGAGCATCGGGCCGTAGCCGCCGACCTGCCAGAACAGCCATTCATTGACTTCGACCTGACCACGCACGTCGGCGGGCGAGAAGCGGCCGGTCTTGGCCGCCAGATACTGCAAGATCGCGCCGGATTCGAATACGCTTATCGCCGCGCCGCCATCCGACGGCGCATGGTCGACGATCGCGGGCATGCGGTTGTTCGGCGAAATCGCCAGGAATTCGGGCTTGAACTGATCGCCCGCGCCGATATCGACCGGCTTGATCGAATACTCCAGCGCCGCGCCGGCCTGATTGGCTTCTTCCAGGAACAAGGTGATCTTGTGGCCGTTCGGCGTGGGCCAGTAATGCAGGTCGATCATGGGATGCGCTCCGCGGAGAAAGCCTGGAGTGTAAGTGCGCCGCTGCGCGCGCCGCCGCCGCGCGGATGGAATGGCGTGTGCCGCAAACCGCGCCGCGGCGGGCTTCGCCTGCGTGCGGCGGCGGCGAAAACGCCGCGCGGATGAACCCTCGGGTGGCCCCGACGTGGCGATGTCACCCCCGGGCGGCTACTCTTGGCCGCCTGTACCGTCTTCACTTTCACGAGTTCCGCATGACCGATCCCAAGATCAACCGACTCAACCCCCTGCCGGCCCTGATCTTCAGTTCGCGCTGGCTGCAGCTGCCGTTGTACCTGGGCCTGATCGTCGCCCAGGGCGTGTACGTGTTCCAGTTCGTCAAGGAACTGGTCCACCTCGTTCAGGACGCGACCACCCTGACCGAGCAGGGCATCATGCTGATCGTGCTGGGTCTGATCGACGTGGTGATGATCTCCAACCTGCTGGTGATGGTGATCGTCGGCGGTTACGAGACCTTCGTCTCGCGCCTGCGCCTGGAAGGCCATCCCGACCAGCCCGAATGGCTGAGCCACGTCAATGCGAGCGTGCTCAAGGTCAAGCTGGCGATGGCGATCATCGGCATCTCCTCGATTCATCTGCTCAAGACCTTCATCGGCGCCGGCAGCCTCGGCTTGCCGTTGTGCGGCACGCCCGATGCGTTCGCCGCGGCGCAGGCGGCGGCCCAGGCCACCGCGAACGGCGTCGCCAACGCGACCGCGCGCTGCTCGGAGCTGACCTCCGAAGGCGTGATGTGGCAGTCGCTGATCCACTTCCTGTTCATCGTTTCGGCGATCGGCATCGCCTGGACCGACAAGCTGATGAGCACCACGGTGGCCAAGCCCGGCAAGGGCGCGCACTGACGCGGCGGCGAGCGCGACGCGGGTCGCGGCCCGCGAGCGGTCGGCTCGACACCTAGGTCGTATCGAAGAGCCCGGGGTTTGCGCCTCGGGCTCTTTGTTTATGCGCTCTGGATGCGATCGAAGCGGATGAGCGCGCTCACTCGCCGCGTTGCGGGGCGCGCGGCGTCATGATCGCGCGTCGCAGCCGCAGCGCGTCGGGCCGATCGGAGAAACGCAGTTCGCCGTTGTCCGCGCGCTGCAGGCCCAGCGCGCGATAGGCCTCGTCCTGCGACGGGAAGTCCTGCATCGCGGCGTGGCGCCGGTACAGGCGGGCGAGCACGCCGTTGCCGCCAGCGCGATCGAGCGCGGCGACGAAATCCTCGGGTTCGACCTGCGCATTGCCATCCAGGCAGCAACGCGCGTACTGCGCGAGCACGCGGTCCAGGTCGGTGCGCTGTTCGCGGCGCAGGGCGAGGTCGGCGTCGAGCCAGAACGCCGCGCCGGCCCAGTAGACGCGCATGGTGCTGGCGCGGTCGCGGCCGATCCGGTCCATGCGCGCGCCCGCGCCGACCTTGCGCCCGCGCTGGAAACCCGCTTCGATCCGGCGCCAGGCCTCGTCGCCGTCGAGCAGGCCGGCGCGCGCGCGCGACACGTTCTGGTAATAGCTGGCCAGGCCCTCGGCCAGCCACCGGCCGTCGTCGCCGAGGTAGGGATGCATCAGGTGCGAGAGCTCGTGCACGGCGGTCCAGTCGTCGCGCAATTCCTGATAGCTCGCGTCGTCGCGCACGTACAGCAGCACCGAGACGCCGTCGTCGCGGCGGGTCTGGCCCCACGGCACCGGGCTGGCGTCGCGGCCGCGACGCGGCACCAGGCGGATGCGTACCAGTGCGTCGCGCAATGGGAAGCGGCTCGCTGAGAGCCGACCCGAGGAAGTCAGCGCGGCGTTCGCGCATTCGTCGATCCAGCGGCGCAGTTCGGCGACGCGCGCGGCGTCGGGCGGGTTCTCGATGCGCACCCGCAGGCGGGTGTCGCCGGCGCGGATCGTCCATTCGGCGCTGGAATCGGCCGGATCGGCGGCGACGGTCGCCGCTTGCGCCGCCGCGATCGCCGCGGCCGCATGCGCCGGCAGCGCGGCGCATGCGCAAACGAGCAAACTCAGCAAGGCTGCGGCGCGGACGGACATGATCGGCATTGGAACTCCATCGGACGGGAAGGTTCCCGCGGCATCGCCGGTACAATGGGGCGATGGACGTATCGCATTTGCTCGACGCACTCAATCCGGCCCAGCGCGAAGCCGTTTCGGCGCCCGCCGGCCATTATCTGGTCCTCGCGGGCGCCGGCAGCGGCAAGACCCGCGTGCTGACCCACCGCATCGCCTGGCTCAACGAAGTCTTCGGCGTGCCCAACCACGGCATCCTGGCGGTGACGTTTACGAACAAGGCCGCCGGCGAGATGCGCGCGCGCGTCGACGCGCAGCTGCCGCGCGGCGCGCGCGGCATGTGGATCGGCACCTTCCACGGCCTGGCCCATCGCCTGCTGCGCCTGCACTGGCAGGAGGCCAAGCTGCCCGAAGGCTTCCAGGTGCTCGACAGCGACGACCAGCTGCGCCTGGTCAAGCGCGTGGTGCAGGCGCTGGAGCTGGACGAAACCCGCTTCCCGCCGCGCCAGATCGCGTGGTGGATCAACGCGCAGAAGGACGAGGGCCGGCGCCCGCGCAACATCCAGCCGGCCAACGACGACTGGGCCGACGTGATGCTGCGCTGCTACGAGGCCTATCAGGAGCGCTGCGAGCGCGCCGGTCTGGTCGACTTCGCCGAGCTGCTGCTGCGCGCGCATGAGCTGCTGCGCGACAACCCGGCCTTGCTCACCCACTACCGGACCCGCTTCCGCGAGATTCTGGTCGACGAATTTCAGGATACCAACGCGATCCAGTACGCCTTCGTGCGGGTATTGGCCGGCGACAGCGGCCATGTGTTCGTGGTCGGCGACGACGATCAGGCGATCTACGGCTGGCGCGGCGCCAAGGTCGAGAACGTGCAGAAATTCCTGCGCGATTTCCCCGGCGCGCAGACCATCCGCCTGGAGCAGAACTACCGCTCCAGCGCCAACATCCTCGACGCCGCCAACGCGGTCATCGCCCACAACCCCGACCGCCTGGGCAAGAAGCTGTGGACCGACACCGGCCACGGCGAGCCGATCGACCTGTACGCGGCCTACAACGAGATGGACGAGGCGCGGTTCGTGATCGAGCGCCTGCGCCAGTGGGTGCGCGACGGCGGCAGCTACGGCGACGTGGCGATCCTCTACCGCAGCAACGCGCAGTCGCGTGCCTACGAAGAGGCCTTGTTGTCCGAGCAGGTGCCATACCGCGTGTACGGCGGCCAGCGCTTCTTCGAGCGCGCCGAAATCAAGGACACCCTGGCCTATCTGCGCCTGCTGACCAATCGCGCCGACGACGCCGCGTTCGAACGCGCGGTCAACACCCCGACCCGCGGCATCGGCGACCGCACCCTGGACGAAGTGCGCAAACGCGCGCGCGCCGAGGCGGTGTCGCTGTGGGACGCGGTGCGGCTGGTCGCGGCCGAGAACGTGCTCGCCGCGCGCGCGCGCAACGCGCTGGCGGGGTTCATGGCCTTGATCGAAGCGATGGAGGGCGATGTCGTCGACATGCCGCTGCCGGAGAAGATCGATCACGTGCTGCAGCGCTCGGGCTTGCGCGACCACTACGCCAACGAATCGCGCGGCCAGCTCGATTCGCGCACCGACAACCTCGACGAACTGGTCTCGGTCGCTTCGCGCTTCAGCCGCAGCGACGAAGACGAAGCCGCGGCGATGCCGGAACTGATCGCCTTCCTCAGCTACGCCGCGCTCGAGGCCGGCGAAGGCCAGGCCCAGGCCGGCGAGGACGGCGTGCAGCTGATGACTCTGCACAGCGCCAAGGGCCTGGAGTTTCCGCTGGTGTTCCTCGGCGGTCTGGAAGAGGGGCTGTTTCCGAGCAGCCGTTCGACCGAGGAATCGGGCCGGCTGGAAGAGGAGCGGCGCCTCGCGTATGTCGGCATCACCCGTGCGCGCGAGAAACTGGTGTTGAGTTACGCCGAGACGCGGCGCATCCATGGCATGGAGACCTACGGCTCGCCGTCGCGCTTCCTGCGCGAGATTCCGAGCCAGTTGCTGCACGAAGTGCGGCCGAAGGTGCAGGTGTCGCGGCCGATGTACAACACCTCAGGGACGCGCCGCGACGGCGGTGGCCTCAACCGCGGCCATGCCGCGATCGAAGCGCCGCCGGTCAAGCTGGGCGCGCAGGTGCGGCATGCGAGTTTCGGCACCGGCACGGTCACCGACTACGAAGGCAGCGGCGCGCATGCGCGGGTGCAGGTGAACTTCGACGACGTCGGCAGCAAGTGGCTGGTGTTGGCGTATGCGAATCTGGTTCCGGCGTGAGGGCCTGAAGGTCGTGAGTGTGTAAGTTTGGAAATGCCGCTGTTGCCGGCTCCAAAGTGCGCGCTCAACTCGTGACGCCAGTTTGAGGCCGTCATCCCCGCGAAGGCGGGGATCCAGGGCTTTACCGCGGCATGACTCTGAAGTCTCTGGATCCCCGCCTTCGCGGGGATGACGAGGTGAGGTTGTGTCGCAAACTGGGGGATGCGATATCGATAGCTTGATCCGTGCCGTCTGATCCACACCGCCGGATTCGTGTGGCTTGAATGGTTTCGTTCGCCCGCGGCCCCCCCAAGCCCGTCATTCCCGCGAATGCGGGAATCCAGCGACTTTCGTGCAGGTCGCGTCGAAATCACTGGACGTTCGGCCCCGCAGAAATAGAAGTGGAGCCCGCATTCGCGAGAATGACGAGCGGAAGAATGCGCGATTGATGAAGATGAGGGTGAAGTTGATGGCGAGATTTTCGTGGATCCTTCGATTTTCAGTGCCTCACTCCCCAACCTTCATCCCTCAAAACGCATACCGCACCACCACCTGATAAACCCGCCCAGCCTTCTCGCTCTCCCGCTCATACTCGTCGTAATCCCGATCCAGCTGCTCCGCCAGCGTATTGAACTTGTGGAACGCCTCATCCTTCGACGCGTTCAACAGATTCGAACCGGTCAACCGCACCGCCACCCGCGAGCCGAAGCGCTTCTCGACGAAGGCTTCCAGATCGGCGCCGTAATGGGTCGACACTTCCTCGCCGAGCACGCGCGCATAGGCATCGCCCTGGCGCCGATAGCTCGCGCCGAACGACATGCCCAGCGACGGCAGGTCCTGGATGAAACCGACATTGAGCACCGAACTGGGCTGGTTGTTGAAACGGCGCCGGCCGAAATCGTCGTCGACGTCGCTGTCCAGCCACGAGTAATTGAGGAACACGCCGGTATCCGGCAGGCCCAGCGCGGTCAGCGGCGTCGACAGATCGAATTCGGCGCCGTAGACGCGCGCGTCGCCGACGTTGGCGGCGGTGAACACGAAGCTGTCCGGGTCCAGTACCGGATACCCCGGCGTGCCCGGGCCGGCGCCCGGATTCTCGTCGAGGAAGTCGTCGATCGCATCCTCGTGATCGTCCAGCGCGGTCGCGCTCGGCCGGCCGGTACCGACGATTTCGATCAGGTCGCGCACCTTGCGGTAGAACAGGTTGATCCCGACCACGCCACGCTTGCCGAGCCGGTGCTCGTAGCCCAGGTCCAGGCCCCACGCGGTTTCCGGACGCAGTCCGGGATTGCCGAGGAAATCGTTGTCGCCGTATTCCTCTTCCAAGGTCAGCGGCAACAGTTGATCGAAATTCGGACGGCGCACGGTGCGCGCGAGCGACGCGCTGAGCCGATCGCTTTCGCTCAGGTTGTAACGCAGATGTGCCGACGGCAGCAGCAGGCCGTAATCCTTCTTGTCGCGGCGGCGATCGTCGCCGTCTTCGGCGCTGCTGACGATCGTCGAGCGCGTGGTTTCGTAACGCAAGCCGGTTTCCCAATCGATCCGTTCGCGCTTACCTGAGAACATCAGGTAAGGATCGATCCGGCGCTCTTCGATGCGGCTACGCTGACGGCTGAACTCATCGTAGGGCGGCAACGGCTCGCCTTCGTCCTCGGCTTCGACCTCGCTGGTGCGCAATGAGGTCTTGCGGCGCTTGTCCAGGCCGTCGACGCCGAATTCCATCTTCGCCGTGCCAAGTGCGCGCGTGTGCGCGAGCTTGAAGCTCAGCTCGCTGTCGCGGGTGTCGCCGAGGATGCGGGTGCCTTCGAAACCGTCGAACGACGGCGGCGTGTCCTCGTCGTCGTAGCCGATCTCCTGTTCGGTATCGAAACGCTTGTCGTCGAAGCGCGCATAGCCCAGGTCGATCTCACTGCGACCGCCGGCCATGTCGAAGGCGTAGCTCGCATTGAGGGTGGCGTTGCGCTGCTCGATGTCGACCTTCTGATCGTTGACCGACAACAGATGGTCGCGCGCGCGGCTGGCCGGGTCGTTGTACTCCAGCGAGTGCTCGGTCTCGGTGCGATCGGTGCGCACATAGAAACCGTCCAGGCTCAGCTTTCCGGTGCCGATCTCGCGGCTATAGGACAGATTGCCGGAGTAGTCGGTGCCGTCGCGCACGTCGCTCTGGTCTTCACGGTCGACAAAATCGCCATCGGGCGCGTCGAAGCGATCGCTGCGCTTGCGCTTGGGATTGTGCCGCCCTTGCACGTTGATGCCGCCGAGCAGGCGGCCGCCGGCGACATCGCCGCTGCCGACCGCGCCGAACACCGGCTTGACCTCGCCGTCGTCGAAATACGCCGCGCCGGCGCGCAGATAACCGCCGTCGAATTGATAGGCGTCGCGCAGAACGATGTTGAGCGCACCGGCGACCGCGTCGCCGGAGCGGTTCGCGCTGGGGCTGCGGATGATCTCGATGCGTTCGACCAGTTCCGCCGGGATGCGGTCGACATAGAACGAACGGTCGCCGCCGGCGCCGGGCACTTTCTTGCCGTTGATCAGGATCTGGGTGTAGCCCGGGTCGAGGCCACGCAGGCGCGCGCCGTCGAATTCGAGCACGTCGGACACGAAACCCACGCTCGGCACGCGCTTGAGCATGTCGCCCACGGTCAGCGGTTCGAAGCGTTGGAAATAGTCCAGACCGTAGCTCAGGGTCAGCGCGGTCGCGTCGCTGCGGTCGCGGTAGGCGATGTCGCCGGTGACGGTCACACGATCGAGCTCGGTCGCCGCATCGCTTGCGCCGCCGGGGCCGGCGGGCGCGACCGTATCAATCGCGAGCGCCGGGCCGGCGAACGCGGCCAGCAGCGCGGCGCTGAGTGCGCGATGGTGGAGCGTGTGACGTCGCGGACTGCGCATGGTGTTCGCCGGTGAAGAGATGGCGAACGTTGTAAGTCCGGGCAATGGCAGGACGATGACGGCCGGCGCACTTTGTCGCTTTTGCGTTGGCGGCCGTCGCGCGTTCTGTCATCAATTATGCATGTGACGGTTCTATAACAGCCGCTGGGGACTCCTGTGAATTCGAGCGCGCCGATGCGTCCAACTGTATGTGTGTCCGTCCTGATGCCGGTGTTGCTGGCGCTGTCCGCTTGCGCGACACCCGAGACGCCGCGCGCGTCCGATCCGTCCACGCCGCCGGTCGAGCGCGCGCCCGACCAGCGCGAGCCCGACGAGCGCGCCGATGCCGATCCGCTGCTGGCGCGCGCCGGCGTCGCGCATCAGGTGGTCGAGGAAGCGTTCGTGACGCCCGCGACCCCACGGGACAATATCGATTCGCCCGCGGTGTGGCGCGCGCCGAACGGCCGCTTGTGGCTGCTCGCGACGGCCAAGCAGGGCGGGGCGCTGACGATCTACGACGGCGACGACGGCCGCGCGGTCGGCCGCTTCGGTCGCGAAGGCGATGGCCTCGGCGAATTCCGCCGGCCCAACGGCATCGCCGTGCTCGGCGATCTGGCGTTCGTGGTCGAACGCGACAACCGCCGCGTGCAGGTGCTGTCGCTGTCGATGCCGGCCGCGGCCAGCCGCGCGGTCGGAGTCGCCGACACGCGCGCGCCGCAACTGCGCGCGCTGATGAGTTTCGGCCAGCAGCAACTGCAACAGCCCTATGGCTTGTGGGTGCGCGCGCTCGGCTCGCGGCAACTGGAAGTGATCGTCACCGACGCCTACATGGCCGGCGAGGACGCCGACGGCAACGAAATTCCGCCGCCGCTGGAACAACTCGGCCGGCGCATGCAGCGTTATCGCCTGCAACTCGACGGCGCGACGCCGGTCGCGCAACACGTCGCCGCGTTCGGCGACACCAGCGCGGCGGGCGCGATCCGCGTGCCCGAGTCGATCTGGGGCGATCCCGCGCACGACCGACTGCTGATCGCCGAGGAAGACCTCGTCACCGGCACCGCGGTGCGCGAGTACGGCCTCGACGGCCGCTATCGCGGCCAGACCATCGGCCAAGGCCTGTTCAAGGCCCAGGCCGAAGGCATCGCGCTGTGGCAATGCGACGACGGCAGCGGCTATTGGATCGCCACCGACCAGTTCAAGGATCGCAGCCTGTTCCATGTGTTCGACCGCGCCGGCCTGCGCCACCTCGGCGCCTTCGCCGGCAAGACCGTCGGCAACACCGACGGCGTGTGGCTGCAGCAGAACGGCTCGGTGCGATTCCCCGACGGCGTGTTCTACGCGGTCCACGACGATCAGGCGGTCGGTGCGTTCGACTGGCGCGATGTGGCTCGGGCCTTGGGGCTGCGCAGTCGCTGCTCGGGCTAGGGCTTGGAAGCGAGAAACGAGTGCAGAAAAGTGAGGAATGAGTAAGAGCGGCTGTTACTCGTTTCTCACTTTTCTGCACTCGTTCCTGCTTCACCGAAGCCGTTCTACGCCGTCCACGACGATCAGGCAGTCGGCGCGTTCGACTGGCGCGATGTGGCTCGGGCCTTGGGGCTGCGCGGTCGCTGCTCGGGCTAGGGCTTGGAAGCGAGAAACGAGTGCAGAGGAGTGAGGAGTGAGTAAGAGCGGCTGTTACTCGTTTCTCACTTTTCTGCACTCGTTCCTGCTTCACCGAAGCCCGTTCTGCGCCGTCCACGACGATCAGGCGATCGGCGCGTTCGACTGGCGCGATGTGGCTCGGGCCTCGGGGTTGCGCGGTCGCTGCTCGGGCTAGGGCTTGGAAGCGAGAAACGAGTGCAGAGGAGTGAGGAGTGAGTAAGAGCGGCTTTTACTCGTTTCTCACTTTTCTAAACTCGTTTTTCGCCCTATCACCGATCGGTAAGCTTGAACGACTTAACCAATAAATCGAAGCCCGGCTGCGTCTGGGCCAGGTCCTCGTCCGCGCTCTGGGTGATCAGGAACGCGCTGCGGTGCGCGCCGGTGATCTTGCGGTATTCGCGCAGGTGCGGAACCTTCACCCCGGCCAGGCTCACGGTGTAGTGCTCGCGGATCGTGCCTTCGGCGAAGCGCGACAGGTCGAAGCGGGTTTCGCGGCGCAGCACCGACGGGGTCTGTTTGTCGGCCTCGGCGGAAAAATCGCGGGCAAAGGTTTCCAGTTCCAGGCCGCGGTCGGCCTGCACGATCGCGATGAAGATCGCCGAGCCGGGGCTTTCCACGGTCAGGTAATGCGAGCCGGCGACGCGCTGGTCGTCGCTGACTTTCCAGTTGCCCGGAAGCTGCACGTGGACGCCGAGCCGGTCGTAGGGCTTGGGTGCCGACACGTTGGCGGCGGGTTCGCCGCAGCCGGCCAGCAGCAGGGCCAGGCCGGCGGCCAGCCAGCCGGCGGCGACACGATGCAATGCACGAGCACGAGCCATCGACATCCTCCTTATGCCGTCCCCCTGTGGACTCGGCCCACCCTAGCAGCGCGTCGCGTCGCGCGCGTGTGCCGCCGGCCGCGGATGCGTCCGGCCACGACCAACGACACTGGGAGCGGCGGTCGCGGCCGGCCTAGGCTGCGAGTTCATGCCTGCCGAACGGGACCCACCGATGTCCGCACGTTTCGTCTTCGCCGCCGCGCTCGCCCTGTGCGTGTCGCCTTGGTCCCTGCCGTCGGCGCGCGCCGCCGACCTGCACGCCGACCCGCGCAATCTTCAGCCCAAGGATCTGTTCGACCTGGAATGGGCCGATGCGCCGTCGATCTCGCCCGACGGTCGCCGCATCGTCTATCAGCGCAAGTTCTTCGACATCATGAAGGACCGTCGGCGCAGCAATCTGTGGCTGATCGATGCCGACAGCGGCAAGCAGCGGCCGTTGACCAGCGGCGCGTACGGCGACGGCGCCGCGGTGTGGTCGCCGGGCGGAGATCGTATCGCCTGGGTGTCCGACCGCGACGGTTCCGCGCAGATCTGGGTGCGCTGGATGGACAGCGGCCAGCAGTCGCCGATCAGCCGCCTCAACGAAGGTCCGTCGAATCTGGCGTGGTCGCCGGACGGACGCTGGATCGCGTTCACCCAACATGTCGCCGCCGACACCACGCCGCTGGCCAAACTGCCGGACAAGCCCGACGGCGCGCAGTGGGCCGAAGCGGCCAAGCTGATCGACCGGATGAACTACCGCGCCGACGGCGCCGGTTATCTCAAGCCCGGCTACGAGCATGTGTTCGTGATGCCGGCCGATGGCGGCACGCCGCGTCAGGTCACCCAGGGCGATTTCGATGTCGAATCGGCCCCGGTGTGGAGCCGCGACGGGCGCTCGTTGTACGTGGTATCCAACCGCGGTCCCGAGGCCGAATACCATCCGATCGATCAGGACATCTACCGCGTCGACGTCGCCAGCGGCGCGACCGTGGCGCTGACCGACCGGCGCGGTCCGGACGTGTCGCCGACCTTGTCGCCGGACGGGCGTCAGCTGGCCTATCTGGGTTACGACGATCGCAAGCTCGGCTATCAGGTCGCGCATCTGTACGTGCTCGATCTCGACAGCGGCGCTTCGCGCGCGTTGACCGAGCGGTTCGATTACGAGATCGAAAACCCGCGTTGGGACAGCCAAGGACGCGGGCTGTATTTCGGTTACGACCGCGAAGGCGTGAGTCATCTGGGCTGGGTCGCCGTGAGCGGCGGCGCGGTCGAATCGGTCAGCGACGAGATCGGCGGCACCGCGGTCGGCCGGCCCTATCCGGGCGGCAGTTTTTCGGTCGGCGGCGGCCGGGTCGCCTACACCCACGGCAGCGCGTCGCGCATGGCCGACGTGGCGGTGGTCGCGCGCGGCGGCAAGTCGCGGGTGCTGACCGATCTCAATGCCGATTCGCTCGCGCGCAAGCGCCTGGGCGAAGTCGAAACCTTGTGGACCAAGTCCTCGGCCGACGGGCTGTCGGTGCAGGGCTGGATCGTCAAGCCGCCCCAGTTCGAAGCCGGCAAGCGCTATCCGCTGCTGCTGGAAATCCATGGCGGGCCGTATGCGAACTACGGCCCGCGTTTCGCCGTGGAAACCCAGTTGTACGCCGCCGCCGGTTATGTGGTGCTGTACGTCAACCCGCGCGGCAGCACCAGTTACGGTCAGGCCTTCGCCGATCACATCCATCAGAACTATCCGAGCCACGATTACGACGATCTGATGAGCGCGGTCGACGCGGCCATCGCCAAGGGCTATGTCGATCCGCAGCAGTTGTACGTCACCGGCGGTTCCGGCGGCGGCGTGCTGACCGCGTGGATCGTCGGCCACACCGACCGCTTCCGCGCCGCGGTGGTGGCCAAGCCGGTGATCAACTGGACCAGTTTCGCGCTGACCTCCGACGGCCCGTCCTACATCACCCAGCACTGGTTCCCGGGCCCGCCGTGGCAGGCGCAGGACACCTACTGGAAGCTGTCGCCGCTGGCCTACGTCGGCAACGTCACCACCCCGACCATGCTGATCACCGGCGAAAGCGACTACCGCACGCCGATCTCGGAAACCGAGCAGTACTACACCGCGCTCAAGCTGCACCGCGTCGACAGCGCGATGATCCGCATCCCCGGCGCCTCACACGGCATCGGCGCGCGGCCGAGCGAGACCTTGGCGCAGGTGCTCAATACGCTGGGGTGGTTCGAGCGGTATCGCAATCGGCCGAGGGCGGAGAAGCCGGCGGCTGGGGCGGCTGTGCAGCCAAGCGACACGGGTGCAGCGGCGCGTACCGAGTAAGCGCATCGATTCCTCTGTCTCGCCGCGTTACCGTTCCCCCCTTTGAAAAAGGGGGGCTAGGGGGGATTTGCTTTTCCCCGCAAGACCGGCCGAATCAACCGTCGGCGGCGCGAAAAGCAAATCCCCCGCGCTCCGATTTCTTTCGGTTCACAAGGTGCGCCGGGCGCTCGCCCCCTTTTCCAAAGTGGGCAACAGATCGTGGCTTCGTTGATTCCAGCATCGTCGACTGTTGAGCAGTTCACGCGGGATTTGGCGAACATAAGAAGTCCAAGATTTCGACATGGCGCTGCCGATTCATCGCAACCAAGCAGTAAGCGTCCAACCGCCTGCGACCCGCGCCCCTAATCCAGCTTCACCCCAAAATGAAACGCCTCGATCCGCAACCGCTCGCGCAGATAGAACGCATGCGCGTCCTGCCGGTGGGTGCCGGAGTCGAGTTGCAGCCGCGCGCAGCCCAGCCGCTTGGCCTCGGCCTTGAGCCAGTCCAGCATCGCCTTGCCGTAGCCCTGGCCGCGCACGGCTTCGTCGGTGATCAGGTCGTCGACGTACACGTGCAATCCGACCGCGAGCATCTCCATGACCCGCCAGCACGCGAACGCGCGCGGGACGCCCTGGGCGTCGTAGGCCACCGTCGCGCGGCAGCCCTCGGCGATCTGGCGGTGCATCTGGGCGAGGAAGCGCGCTTCGTCGAACTCGGGGCGCAGTTGCGACACCACCGGCCAGACCGCGCGCAGTTCGGTGTCGCCGACGATGGTGCGGATTTCGGCGGTTGTCATTGCGGAAAAGAGATGTGGGGTCGGAGAGATCGGATCAAAGCGATCTGATCAAAGCGATCTGATTAGAAATGGGGCACGCACCGGCGCAACGCCGGCGCGGCATGAAGCGGCTACGGCAACTGACCGCGGCGCATAAGCTGCGGCACGCCGCGCATCACCAACTGAAGAGTTTGTAATACACCGGCGAGACCGTGCCCTCGCCCTTGCTGCTGTCGAGGCGGCCGTCACCGTCGTTGTCGACCAGGTAATAGACCGGGCCGCGCGACGGGGTGACCTTGACCGCGCGCAGCTGGCCGCCGACCCGGTACTCCTCGACGGTGTCGCCGTTCTCGACGCTGCGGGTATAGACCTCGGCGCCCTTGAGCGCGGCGGTGGGGTCGTCGCTCGCGCCGCCCATGCTGGCGCAGCCGGCCATCAGGGCGGCGGCCGCGAGCGCGGTCAGGACGGGGGCGAGGCGGCGCAGGCGGGCGTGCGGCGATGCGAGTGGGGCGCGCATGGCGATTCTCCGTGTATCAGGCCGCCAGCATACGCCGCGACTGCGTTAAGCGTGTGCATCGGTTTGGCGGTCCGGCCGCGCCGACGAGCGCGCCGCATTCATCGGCCACGAACGGCCCGCATTCGCAGACCCGGCGACCGGGCAGCGTAGAATCGCCGGCATGAAAAGACTCGTCCTGATCGATGGTTCCAGCTACCTCTACCGCGCCTTCCATGCGCTGCCGCCGTTGACCAACGACGCCGGCGAGCCCACCGGCGCGCTGTTCGGCGTGGTCAACATGCTGCGCTCGACCCTGGCCGAACGGCCCGACTACGTGGCCTTCGTGGTCGACGCGCCCGGCAAGACCTTCCGCGACGACCTGGACCCGCAGTACAAGGCCAATCGCCCGCCGATGCCCGACGACCTGCGCGCCCAGGTGCTGCCGATGTGCGAGATCGTCGAGGCCCTGGGCATCCCGATCCTGCGCATCGACGGGGTCGAGGCCGACGACGTGATCGGCACCCTCGCGCTGCGCGCGGCCGGCGATGCGATCGACGTCACCATTTCCACCGGCGACAAGGACTTCGCCCAACTGGTGCGGCCCGGCGTGGTGCTGGTCAACACCATGAGCGGCAGCCGCATGGATTCCGACGAAGCGGTGATCGCCAAGTTCGGCGTGCGCCCGAACCAGATCGTCGACCTGCTGTCGCTGATGGGCGACAGCGTCGACAACGTGCCCGGCGTGGAGAAGTGCGGGCCGAAGACCGCGGCCAAGTGGCTGGCCGAGTACGACACCCTGGAGGGCGTGATCGAACACGCCGATCAGATCAAGGGCAAGATCGGCGAGAACCTGCGCGCGGTGCTCGGCCGCCTGCCGCTCAATCGTCAGCTGACCACGATCAAGACCGACGTGGAGCTCGATCGCGGCCCACAGCAGCTCGCCCTGCGCGAGCGCGACACCGAAACGCTGCGCGCGCTGTACGCGCGCTACGGCTTCAAGCAGGCGCTGCGCGATATCGAGGGCGCGGCCGCCACCACCGCCAACGAGATCGCCGCCGACCGCGCCGGCCTGCGCGCGACCGCCGCTGGCCACGCGCGTTCCAACGCGGCCGGCGAAACGCCGGACGCGGCGCTGTCGGCCAAGGGCGAGTACGAGGCGATCGTGACCCAGCCGCAGCTCGACGCGCTGGTCGCGGCGCTGCAATCGAGCGAGGAATTCGCGTTCGACAGCGAAACCGATTCGCTCGATCCGATGATGGCCAACCTGGTCGGGCTGAGTTTCGCGACCGAGCCCGGCCGCGCGGTGTATATCCCGCTGGCCCACGATTATCCCGGGGTGCCGGCGCAGCTCGATCGCCAGGCCGTGCTGGATGCGCTGCGGCCGGTGTTCGCCGATCCGGCGCGGCGCAAGCTCGGCCAGCACGGCAAGTACGACCTGCACGTTCTGCGCCGGCATGGTGTGGACGTGCTCGGTTACGCCGACGACACCATGCTGGAGAGCTTCGTCTACAACGCCACCGGCAGCCGTCACGACATGGATTCGCTGGCCAAGCGCTATCTGGGTTACGACACGATCAAGTACGCCGATGTCGCCGGCAAGGGCGCCAAGCAGATCCTGTTCTCGCAGGTCGCGCTCGACGATGCGACCCGATACGCCGCCGAAGACGCCGACGTGACCTTGCGCCTGCACCGCGTGCTCGGCGCGCGCCTGGCCGCCGAACCGGAGCTGGAAAAGGTCTACCGCGAGATCGAAATGCCGCTGGTGCCGGTGCTCGAACGCATCGAGGCCAACGGGGTGATGATCGACGGCGACGAACTGCGCCGGCAATCGCAGGACCTGGGCAAGCGCATGCTCGCCGCGCAGATCAAGGCGACCGAACTGGCCGGCCGCACCTTCAACCTGGATTCGCCCAAGCAGCTGCAGGCCTTGCTGTTCGACGAACTCAAGCTGCCGGTGCTGGTGAAGACCCCGACCGGCCAGCCGAGCACCAACGAGGAAGCTCTGGAAGCGATCGCCGATCAGCACGAACTGCCGCGGGTGATTCTGGAATACCGCGGGCTGGCGAAACTGCGCAGCACCTACACCGACAAACTGTCGGAGATGGTCAATCCGCATACCGGCCGCGTCCACACCAGTTATCACCAGGCCGGCGCGGCGACCGGGCGGCTGGCGTCGAGCGATCCGAACCTGCAAAACATTCCGATCCGCACCGACGACGGCCGCCGCATCCGCCGCGCCTTCGTCGCGCCGGAAGGCCGGCGTCTGGTCGCCTGCGATTACTCGCAGATCGAACTGCGGATCATGGCCCACCTGTCCGAGGATCCGGGCCTGGTGCGCGCGTTCGAATCGGGCGCCGACGTGCATCGCGCGACCGCGGCCGAAGTGTTCGGCAAGAAATCGCTCGACGAAGTCAGCGCGAACGAACGGCGCGCGGCCAAGGCGATCAACTTCGGCCTGATGTACGGCATGAGCGCGTTCGGCCTGGCGCGTCAGCTCGGCATCGGCCGCGGCGAAGCGCAGGACTACATCGCCCTGTATTTCAGCCGTTATCCGGGCGTGCGCGATTTCATGGAGCGCACCCGTCAGGACGCGCGCGACAAGGGTTATGTCGAAACCGTGTTCGGCCGTCGCCTGTATCTGGAGAACATCAAGGCGCCGAACCAGGGCCTGCGCGCGGGCGCCGAACGCGCCGCGATCAACGCGCCGATGCAGGGCACCGCGGCCGACATCATCAAGCGCGCGATGATCGATATCGACGGCTGGCTGTCGCCGCACGCCGACCGTGCCAAGATGATCCTGCAGGTGCACGACGAACTGGTGTTCGAGGTCGAGACCGCATTCGCGGATACTTTGATCGCCCAGGCCACACAGCGGATGGCGGCCGCGGCCACACTTCGCGTTCCTCTGGTTGTTGACACCGGTATCGGTATTAACTGGGACGAAGCGCATTAAATATCGCGAAAGCGTTGATTTTGCTGGGTTTGGTAGAATGAATCGGTCCTGAATCCAACAATTTATTAACTCTGATCTTCACGAACTATCCATGTGCCAGGTGGTCATATAGGTCGCGACAGATGCAACGTCTGTCGCCGATCTCTCCCTCCCCTGGAGTGATCCCCCGGAGCGAACGCCCCCTCCCCAGGGCACGCTCCACCAGCCCCGCCGGCCCCCCCTGCCTGCGGGGCTTTTTATTTGTGTCGAGAAAAGCCGCCTTGCTGTGCAGGGCGGCTTTTTGTTTGGCTGGCGCGATGGGCGTGGCTAGTGCGATGGAGCGGCGACGTGTTGCTCTGGCGTGTGCGTGCTTAAGCGCCGCAGAGAAGTGCGTATAGCGGGCCGCGCATGGCGCTGAATGCTTGAGCCTCGTAATGACGGGCCCGCCCGCAATCTCTCAAACCGTCATTCCCGCGTTCGCGGGAATGACGGAGGTAGGGATGTCGCTGTAGGGAATCTGTCGCCTCGATTCGTTGGTTAGCCGCCCAGTAATGGCATTAAGCCAACCCGACGACATAAACAAACCAGACGCCCGGCATACCCGGGCGCCATCGCCTACGCAAAATTTAGAATTACTTAGAACCGATACGTCAGCGACAGCGACAACTCGCGCCCCGGCGACGGGAAACCGATATACCGGCCCGAGCCGGCCTGATAACCGTAGGTGCCGTGGTCGTAATAGAACCGGTCGAACAGGTTGTTGACCGCCGCGCCGAGCTTGAGCCGGTCGTCGCCGAGCAGGTTCCAGTTCGCCATCACGTCGACCACCGCGTAGCCGGGCTTGTCCGGCGCGGTCGGCGCGATCGAGTTGCGCTCGTCCTCGACCAGGCGCGCGCGCACCGCGTAGTTGGCCTGCTGCGACGCGGGCTGCCAGTCGAAGCGCGCGGTCCAGGTGCGGCCGATGCTGGTGCCCAGGCCGAGGTCAGCGTCGTTGAGCGGGCGGTCGTCGAAGCTGTTGTCGGAATTCCACACCCCGACGCTGACGCCCATGCGCTGCCAGCGCTTGCCGATCTCGGCCTCGTAGCCCTCGACCTTGGCGGTGCCGATGTTTTCCCAGTAGCCCCAGGCCGCGCCGCCGTCGTAGACCGCGGAAATGTAGTTCTCGATGCGCTGGCGGTAGCCGGTGGCGCGGGCGAAGTAACCGTCCTTCTCCCAGGACACGCCGAATTCGATGTTGTCGGCCTGCTCGCCGTCCAGGTCGCCGCGGTGGGTGTACAGCGCGCTGAAGAAGGCTTCGCGGATGGTGACGCCGCGGAAGGCTTCCGAATAGGCCAGGCGGAAGGTCAGCGGCTCGATCGGGGTCCACTCGATCGAGGCGTTGGGGCTGGCCTTGGCCTGGCTGTTGCGCGCGCCGGCGCTGACGCCGGACTTGCCCTCGTGACGGTAGTCGTCGTAACGCAGGCCGGCCGATAGCGTCCACTGCGGCGACGGCGTCCAGCGGCCCTGTGCGTACGCGCCGAACACCCGCGCGGTCTGCTCGGTGCGGCCCCAGAACGGCGGCGGCGTGGCCTGCTGGCGCGCGTGCAGGCGGTCGCCGCGGTAGTCGAGGCCGTAGGTCAGCGACAGCGCGTCCCAGGTCGAGATGTTGCGCAGGTCCATGCCGGTGCTGGTCTGCTCGCCCCAGCTGTACAGGATGCCGGTGGTGTTGCGGCGGTTCTCGTAGCTGCTGCGGGTGCGGTAGGCGGTGAAGCGCGCGTCGACCGCGTCGCCGTCGGGATTGAAGCGGTGTTCGTACGAGACGGTGTCGCGACGCATCTGGTGATCGGACAGGATGTAGCGGCCGGTGAAGTTGGTCATGTGCGGCCGTTCGTAGTACGTGCCGGTGTCGTCGAGGTGTTCGGCCGACAGGTCGAAGCTGTGCGCGTCGAACACGCCGCTGAGCTTGAACTGGGCGCGCTCGTGTTCGAACGCGGTCGGCTTGACCCGGTCGCCGTGGCCGTCTTCGTAATCGCCGCCGTCCTGGTAGACGTAGGTCGCCAGCACGCCGAGATGATCGGACAGGCGGCCGTAGCCGGCGAGTACGCCCTTGCTGCTGTTGCCGCCGGCCGCGCCCTTGATCAGGAAGCCGGCGTTCTGGCCGGGGCGCAGCAGGTCGAAGGCGTCGCGGGTGCGCACGCGCATCGCGCCGGTCAGCGCGCCGGCGCCCTGGGTGGCCGCGCCCGCGCCGGCGTCGAGTTCGATCGACTTGATGAATTCGGGTTCGATCTGCACCCGGGTCTGGTGGTGATACAGCTCGGCCGGTTCCTGCGCGCCGTCGATGGTGACGTTGAGCATGGTGTCTTCGAAGCCGCGCACGTAGACCTTCTGCGCCACCGGCGAGCCGCCGCCGACGGCCACGCCCGATTCGTTCGACAGCAGGTCGCTCAGGTCCGAGGCCTGGGTGAGTTCGATCTCGCCGCGGTCGAGATCGAAGTTGCCCGGTTCGCGTTCGGCGACGACGGTGATCGAATCCAGGGTGCGCGCGGTGTCGCCGCTGTCGGCGGCCTCGGCGGCGTGGACGGCGCCGGCGAATGGCGCGCAGGCGAGCAGGGCGCAGGCGAGGGCGGCCGGGCGGAGCGGACGGGAGACGGTGACGGACATGAGCGGGCGATCCTTCGGGTCAGGCGCAGCGCCGCGCGGCCGGGCCGTGACAGGCCGGTCGGGGCGGGTGCGATAAGGGGAAGGCTTCCGCTGGCTGTCGGTGCGCAGAGCGCTGGGGCGGGCGAAGCGTGCGCATTCTGCGGGCGCGGCGCGGATGTTGCAAATGCGAGCGGCTCTCGACTCGGCGGATGCGCGGAAGCGTGACGGTGTCCGCCGCAGGGGCGGTGTTCGTCGCAGGCGATCGCGCCGGCGCGCGTCGGGGCGAAGGCATCGGCCGTAACGCGCGTTGCACGCGCGCACGCGCCACAATCGGACCCATTACCCGCCGCTGGAGCCCGCCCGATGTCCGACGCCTTCCATCTGTCGATGCCGTGGTGGGAGTACCTGGTGCGCGCCTGCATCGTCTACTTCGTGCTGCTGGGCATGATCCGGGTCTCGGGCAAACGCTCGATGGGCCAGTTCACCTCGTTCGACATGCTGCTGGTGGTGCTGCTCGGCAACGCGGTGCAGAACGCTCTGCTGGGCGCCGACAATTCGGTGACCGGCGGCCTGATCCTGGCGGCGACCTTGATCGTGCTGAACTGGACGGTCGGCTATGTCGCCGCGCGCAGCGCGCGCGCCGAGCGGGTGCTGGAAGGCGAACCGGTGGTGCTGGCGCGCGACGGCCATGTGTTCCGCGACGTGCTGCGCCGCGAACTGGTCAGCCGCGCCGATTTCGAGAAGGCGATGCGCGACAACGATTGCGACGAGATCGACCACATCGGCCTGGCGATGCTCGAGACCAATGGGCATATCACGATCTTGACCAAGGCCAAGTAGCCGGGCTCGAACGTCCCTGCGATAGCGCACTGTAGGAGCTGCGTAAGCTGCGACCATGACATCACAGTGACGTCGTCGGCATGATGTCGCGGTCGCAGCTTACGCAGCTCCTACAGGGGGATACGCAACTACGCGGCGCGGATGGTCAGCGTTCGGCTTCGCCCAGCCAATCGCGCGGGACCAGGTACTGCGCCAGCCTGGCCTCGTCGCTGTCGGCCTCGGGGCTGAAGCCGTATTCCCAGCGCACCAGCGGCGGCAGGCTCATCAGGATCGACTCGGTGCGGCCGCCCGATTGCAGGCCGAACAAGGTGCCGCGGTCGAACACCAGATTGAATTCGACATAGCGGCCGCGCCGGTACAACTGGAACTGCCGCTCGCGCTCGCCGTACGGGGTGTCGCGGCGGCGTTCGACCAGCGGCAGGTAGGCATCGAGAAAGCCGTCGCCGACCGCGCGCTGATAGGCGAAGTCGCGTTCGAAATCGCCGTGCAGATCGTCGAAGAACAGGCCGCCGACGCCGCGGGTTTCGTTGCGGTGCTTGAGGAAGAAATACTCGTCGCACCAGCGTTTGTGCGCCTGGTAACGCTCCTCGCCGCCGAACGGTTCGCACAAAGTCCGCGCGGTGCGATGCCAGTGGCGCACGTCTTCGTCGAAGGGATAGAACGGGGTCAGGTCGAAGCCGCCGCCGAACCACCACGCCACCGTCTCGCCGTTGCGCATCGCGCGGAAGTGGCGCACGTTGGCGTGGGTGGTGGGCAGGTAGGGATTGTTCGGATGGAACACCAGCGACACGCCGACCGCGCGCCACGAGGCGCCGGCCAGTTCCGGCCGCGCGGCGGTCGCCGACGGCGGCAGTTTGGTGCCCGAGACGTCGGAGAAGCCGATCCCGGCCTGTTCGAAGACCTTGCCGCCGCGCAGGACGCGGGTGCGCCCGCCGCCGCCTTCGGGGCGTTGCCAGAGGTCCTCGGCGAATCGCGCTTCGCCGTCGGCGTGTTCGATGGCGGCGCACAGGCGGTCCTGCAGGCCGGACAGATATTCGCGTACGCGGTCGAAGTCGCTCATGGGCGCATTCTAGCGGGGGTGCGTATTGCTTGGCAGGGATTTCGATGTCGCGATCGGGCGGTTGGCGAAATCTGGAGTCGATGGACATGCATGCAGTCGCCCAAACCGCCCTTCCCGCAACGCGAAATCCGCCTCGCTTTGGCGCATCTGCCTTTGCTTGAGTCTGAAGTCGAGCAGTTCATCCAGCCAATGCGGGATCCGCCTTGCTTCGGCGTATCTGCTTTTGCTTGAGTCTGGAGTCGCGCAGTTCATCCAGCGCTGCGAGGCTTGTAACTCGCGAGAACAACTGGACACCCGAAGGGCGGCGCACATGGATGTGCGCCGTGCGCCACCGAGACAGGATGTCTCGTGTGGCGCATGCCTGCGTCTGCTCCGCACTTGCGGGCACTTGATTCACAAAAAAGCGTTTTTCTTTGGTTACCTTTCTTTTGTCGCTTTTGACAAAAGAAAGTAACTCGGCCGCTTGCGGACGAAAGCTGTTGATCTTGTCTTTGCTTCAAAGGCTCTAGAGCTTTTAAAGCTTTAGAAGCTGCAAGCAGGATCAAAAGCTTCCGCCGCTGAAGCGGCGGGTCACTTTCTTTTGTCTAAAGCAACAAAAGAAAGGTAACCAAAGAAAAATGCTTTGTTGTGAATCAAGGGCCCGCAAGTGCGGAGCTTGCGCAGGCATGCGCCACACGGGACATCCATGTCCCGGTGGCGCACGGCGTGCATCCTGCACGCCGCCCTTCGGGTGTGCTGCTGCTAACGCGAGTTCGATACTTCGCAGCGCTGGGTGAACTGCGCGGCTTCAAGCGCAAGCCGAAGCTTCATGGCCTCCCTGTAGGAGCGGCGTGAGCCGCGACCGCGAAAACTCAACTACAGAGCAGGCAGGGTGACCAAAGAAGGTGCTTTACTGGCAATAAAAAACTCGCTACGTCGATGGCGCGGGCATGTGCCGCGCAGAACATCCTTACTCCGATGGCGTATGACGCGCATCCATGCGCGTCAGCCTTCGGTTGTTCTGTTGCTGTCGCGAGTTACGAACCACTCGACACTGATGGATCCGAAAGGACGGCAGGCCTTCTTTTCGTCGATCCGCGAAAAGTCTTCCGCCATTTGCTTACTTCAACGTCCGCTCAAACAACTCATAAATGCGCCGATACTCGTCGTACCACGCGTCGGCGTGCACGAAGCTGTGGCGCTCCAGCGGGTACGGGGCGATCTCCCACTTGTCCTTGCGCAGCTCGATCAGCTTCTGGGTCATCATCACCGAGTCCTTGAAGAACACGTTGTCGTCGATCATGCCGTGGGCGATCAGCAGGTTGTCCTTGAGGCCGGCGGCATATTCGATCGGCGAGGACTTCTTGTAGGCCTCCGGATCCAGTTCGGGCGTGTTGAGGATGTTGGCGGTGTATTCGTGGTTGTACTGCGACCAGTCGGAGACTGGACGCAGCGCGGCGCCGGCCTTGAACAGGCCCGGGGCGCGGTACAGCGCCATGAAGGTCATGAAGCCGCCGTAGGAGCCGCCGTAGATGCCGGCGCGGTCGCGGTCGCCGTGCTTGTTGGCGACCAGCCAGTCCAGGCCGTCCTGGTAATCCTCAAGTTCGGGATGCCCCATCTGCCGGTAGATCGCGGTGCGCCAGTCGCGGCCGTAGCCTTCGGAGGCGCGGTAGTCGAGGTCGAGCACCACGTAGCCCTTGTCGACCAGCAGGTTGTGGAACATCTGCTCGCGGAAGTAGTTCGGGTAGCGCGTGCTGACGTTCTGCAGATAGCCGGCGCCATGCACGAACATCACGATCGGGTACTTCTTGTTCGGATCGTAGTTCTTCGGGCCGTAGAACTTGCCCCAGACCGTGCCGGCGCCGTGCTTGGACGGGACCTGCACGTACTCGGGCTGGATCCACTCGCGGTTCTTGAACTCGGGCTTGCGCGTGTCGGTGAGCTTGACCGCGTCGCCGCCGCCGGCGTCGACCACCGCCAGTTGCGGCGGCAGGTAGCTTTCCGAATAACGCGCCAGCACCTTGCGGCCGTCGGGCGAGAGGGTGAAGCTCTCCACGCCGTCGAGCGCGGTGACTTCGCGCACCGCGCCGCCGTTGCGGTCGACCGCGCAGACTTCGTAATCGCCCGGCCACTTGCGGTTGCACAGGAAGAAGAAGGTCTTGCCGTCGGCGGCGAGTTCGGGCTCGGACACTTCCCACTTGCCCGAGGTCAGCGCGCGCGGCGCGCCGCCGTCCTGGCTGAGGTACAGATGCGAGTAGCCGCTTTGTTCCGACAGCAGCCACAGGTCGCCCGCGCCTTTGCCGTTGTCGGGCAGCCAGCCGAAATCGTTGAAATTCCAGTTGATCCAGGCCTTGTCGGTCAGCCGGTGGCGGGTCTCCAGGCGGGTCTTGGCCAGGTCGACCGAGGTCAGCCAGCGGTCCTTGTTGTCGATCGCGCGCACCAGCACCGCGGCGTGGCGGCCGTCGTCGCTCCAGCGGATCGACACGCCGCTGCCGTCGCCGTCGGATTCGATCCGCACCGGGCGGTCGCCCTTGAGCGGGTCCTGCTTGGCGGCCTTGCGCAACGCGGCGAGCGGATCGTCGCTGATGCCCGGCAGGCCGTCGAAGCCGAGTTCGGTGACCTTGGCGTTGGCCACGTCGACCAGCCACAGCTTCTGCGGCAAGGGGTCGTTGCGGCCGACGCGGGTGCGGACTTCCTCGAATTCTTCGTAGCCCGATTCGGTCACGTACTTGGGCATCTTGCCGCCGGTGCCGGCGTCGCCCTTCTTTTCCTGGGTCACCACCAGCAGCCAGCGCGCGTCGGGCGAGAGGGCGCTGTCGATGATCTCGACCTCGTCGCCCAGATACACCGGCTTGGGCGCGCGGCTGCCGTCGCCGCGGCGCCAGGCTTCGTCCTGTTCGCGCGCGGCGTCGCGCTGGGCGCGGACGTTGCGCAGGGTGTCGATGGTGGCGAGCTGGTAGTCGCGCAGCGCATCGGCCTTGGGCGGCTTGGCCGGATCGTTTTCGGCGCGGACCTGCGCGGCCTGGCTCAGGCCCTGGCCGGCGCGCCACTGGTACCACTGGTTGTCGACCCGGAACACGAGGTTGCCGTCGCGGCTGAATTGCGGGCGCGATTCGGTGTCGTTGCTGCGGGTGACCTGGGTCAACGCGCCGCTGCGCAGGTCGCGCACGAACACGTCGCCGTTGCGCACGAAGGCCATGCGCGCGCGCTGCGCGTCGAACGCCGGATTGGCCGCGTCGAGTTCGTTGCGCGCGGCGCCGTCCAGGCGCTGCGGCGTGCCGCCGGCGACGCCTGTCTGCCAGGTGTCGCGGATGATCCCGTCGTCGCGTTTGATCTGGTACTGCACGCGCTGGCCGTCCCAGGCCCACCAGGCGCGCTCGACCGGCGGTCCGATCCAGTCGGGATTGGCCATGGTGTCGGCGAGGGTCAGGGGCGCGGCGGTCTGCGCGAACGCAGCGGTGGACAACAGCGCCAGGGGCAGCGCGGCGAGCGTGGCAAAGGAGATGCGCATCGAGCGGGCTCTAGGACAAAAGTGGGCGCAGGTTATCAGTCCGGGGGCGGGCGCCGGGCCGGCCGTTGGTCATGGGCGCGGCGATGGGCGATGTACGGCGTGGCGCGGATGCGCGGGGTTTGCCGGATCGGGGATTTCGATGCGGTCGTGGCGGGGTGATCGCCGCGAGCGCGTAAAGCCCCTCTCCCGCTTGCGGGAGAGGGGTTGGGGTGAGGGCGCGGGGCGCGATGGAAGGCGGCCCTCATCCGCCCTTCGGGCCCCTTCTCCCGCTTGCGGGAGAAGGGACATCAATCGCTTCTTGCACCGGTGGAAGAAGGGAGAGCGCCATTGGACAAAACGTCTCATGGTGAGCGGGCGTGAGCGACACGCGCGGTTGTGGCGAGCGCGAAAACGCTTCGTCGCCTTGCCGCGTTTTGTCGCACCGCGCATGCCGCATCGAGCCACCGAACACGAGCCGATCATGAGACAGTGATGCCCGCGGTCGCCGTCCAAGTGCTTGTTCCAACATGCCCGCGCGACGATACGGCGCCGCGAACGAGGCCGCCGCGGGCTTCCACCACATCACGCTCACCGCCTTTGCGGTTTATGTGATTCCACCGAGCCGCCGCCGCGCGTGCATGTTGCGGCGCAAAATGAACCCGCTGGCGCGATGTTCCGTGCCATGGAGGCAATGCACGTGGACGCCCTGTTGCTGTCGCGTATCCAGTTCGGCTTCGTGATTTCGTTTCATATCCTGTTTCCGGCCTTCACCATCGGCCTGGCGAGCTGGCTGGCCTTCGTCGAATGGCGCTGGCTGCGCACCCGCGACACGCTCTGGCGCGATCTGTATTTCTTCTGGACCAAGGTCTTCGCCGTGTCGTTCGGCATGGGCGTGGTCTCGGGCATCGTGATGAGTTTCCAGTTCGGCACCAACTGGGCGGTGCTCAGCGAACAGGCCGGCAACATCCTCGGCCCGCTGCTGTCGTACGAGGTGCTGACCGCGTTCTTCCTGGAAGCGACCTTCCTCGGGGTGATGCTGTTCGGCTGGAGCCGGGTCGACGAAAAGATGCATTTCCTCGCGACCTGCATGGTCGCGCTGGGGACCTTGATCTCGACGTTCTGGATCATCTCGGCGAACAGCTGGATGCAGACGCCGACCGGTTACACGATCGTCGACGGCGTGTTCGAACCCGCCGACTGGTGGGCGATCATCTTCAATCCCTCGTTCCCGTACCGGCTCGCCCACATGGTGCTGGCCGCGTTCATCACCACCTGTTTCGTCATCGGCGGCGTCGGCGCGTCGTACCTGTTGCGCGGGGTGCATGTCGAAGCGGGCAAGCGGATGCTGCGCGCCGCGGTGATCTTCGCCGCGATCACCGTGCCGATGCAGGTGTTCGTCGGCGATCTGCATGGCCTCAACGTGCGCGAGCATCAGCCGGTCAAGGTCGCGGCGATGGAGGCGCATTGGGAATCGGGCGAGCCGGGCGAGGGTGTGCCGCTGATCCTGTTCGCCGTGCCGAACGAAAAGGCCGAGCGCAACGACTACGAGGTCGCGATTCCCAAGCTCGGCAGCGTGATCCTCACCCACACCCTCGACGGCGATATTCAGCCGCTCAAGTCGGTGCCGGCCAGCGAGCGGCCGCCGGTCAAGCCGGTGTTCTACGCGTTCCGGGTGATGGTCGGCCTGGGCATGGCGATGCTCGCGCTGGTGCTGCTGTCGCTGCTGTTGCTGTGGCGCAAGCGCTTGTTCGAATCGCGCGCGGTGCTGTGGGGCTGGCGGGTGCTGACCATGAGCGGCTTCGTCGCGATCCTGGCCGGTTGGTACGTGGTCGAGATCGGCCGCCAGCCGTATGTGATCTACGGCTTGTTGCGCACCGCCGATGCGGTCAGCCCGATCGCGGCGGCCAGCGTGATGACCTCGCTGATCGTGTTCGCGCTGGTGTACTTCACCGTGTTCGGCGCGGGCTTCCGCTACATCGTCAAGCTGATCCGCAAGGGCCCGTACCCGCACGAGCCGCCACCGCGCGCCGGGTTGGGCGACAAGACTCCGGCGCGGCCGCTGTCGGTGCCGGACGAATCCAGCGAGACCGGCGCATGAACCTGCCTGTCCCACGCGCACTCGCAACCATCGCATTCGGCGCGCATGTCAGCGCCGGCGCAAACGCACGCGACGGCCGCTCGATCGCGGCCGCGCCCAGCAAGACGGAGTAGGACGATGGAATACTGGCTGCCGGTGATCTGGTTCGGCGTGATCGGTTTCGGCGTGTTGATGTACGTGCTGCTCGACGGCTTCGTGCTCGGCCTGGGCATCCTGGCGCCGTTCGCCGAGGACGACGCGCAGCTCGACCACATGATGAACACCGCCGCGCCGATCTGGGACGGCAACGAAACCTGGCTGGTGCTCGGCGGCGCGGGCCTGCTCGCGGCGTTTCCGAAGGCGTATGCGCTGGTGCTGTCGGCGCTGTACCTGCCGGTGCTGCTGATGCTGATCGCGCTGGTGTTCCGCGGCGTGGCGTTCGAGTTCCGGTTCAAGGCCCGGCGCGCGAAATCGGCCTGGGGCGTGGCGTTTTCGCTGGGCTCGCTGCTGTGCGCGTTCGCCCAGGGCGTGATCCTCGGCGCGATCATGGAGGGCATGCCGCTGCAGGGCGGCAAGTACGTCGGCGGCGTGTTCGACTGGTTCAGCCCGTTCTCGATGCTGACCGGCGCGGCGGTGGTGTTCGGCTACGCCTTGCTCGGCTCGACCTGGCTGATCCTCAAGACCGAGGGGCGCATGCAGTTGATCGCGCGGACGTTGGCCCGGCCGCTGGTGTTGGTGGTGGCGGTGTTCATCGGCCTGGTCAGCGCGTGGCTGCCGTTTCTGGACTCGCGGATCATGGCGCGCTGGTTCGAGGGCGGAAATTTCTACTGGCTGTTCCCGGTGCCGCTGCTGGTCGTCGCCAACGCGTGGGCGCTGTGGCGCTCGGTGATGCGCGACGGCCGCGACGGGCATCCGTTCGTGTACGCGCTGCTGTTCTTCGTGCTTGGCTTCGCCGGGCTGGTGCTGGGCATCTGGCCCAACATCGTGCCGGGGCTGACGATCTGGGACGCGGCCTCGCCGCCGTCCTCGCAGGGCTTCGTGCTGGTCGGGCTGGTGCTGCTGCTGCCGGCGATCCTGGGCTACACCTACTGGTCGTACCGGGTGTTCAGCGGCAAGATCGCGGCCGACGTGGGCTACCACTGACCGGCGACCGCGCGGGGCGGAAAGCCATCGGTTAGGCCCGGCGATCGGGCCGGCGAATCCTTCGGCGGACCGGCGTCCCCCGATCGCCGCACAGGCCGGCGGGCCTTACCACCCCCGTCCGGGCCTTGCGCTGAACATGAAAGTTCGCGTAGCGCGAGTGGGCAGGTATGCTGTGCATCACATCTGCGACGCAGAAAAACAGTCTCCCCCGGCTGTATCGCCCGCCCCATGCAAGCCTACGTATACAAAAGTCTCCGCAAGGCAGACACCTACGTTTTTCTGAGCGCGCGCGACGACTTCGCGCGCCTGCCCGACGCGCTGCGCGCGCAGTTGGGTTCGCTGCAGTTCGTGCTGGACATGGAACTGACGCCGGAGCGCAAACTGGCCCGCGCCGATGCCGCCCAGGTGCGGCAGAACCTGCTCGCCAACGGCTTCCATCTCCAGCTGCCGCCGTCGGTGGACGCGCCGTACTTCGCCGAGGCGCCGACGCCCGATGCCTGACGCTCCCATTGCGCGCGGCGGTGCCCGCAACCTCGGCCTGGCCCTGGCCGCCGGTCTGGTGCTGGCGCTGGCGACCGGTTTCGGCGGCAGCGTCGGCGGCGCGGCGATCGCGCTGATCGGCGGCGCCCTGGCGCAACCGGCGTTCGCCCTGGCCGCGCGATTGTGGCTGCGCCGCGACGCGGCGATCGACTGGAAACCCGAACTCGGCGCATTGGCCGCGCTGTGGGGCGGCGCGACCGCGGCCACCGCGGCGCTGGTCGCCTGGCCGCTGAGCGCGCTGCTGCAGAGCGGTTCGTTGCTCGCGGTGATCGGCCTGAGCGTGGTCGCCGGGCTGATCCTGCTCGGCCTGTGGCGGCTGTGGCCGCTGTGGCAGGCGGCCGAACGCGACGGCGCGGCGCTGGCGCCGCAGTGGGCGCGGCTGGGCGATCTCGACGTCGGCGCCTGGCGCGGCCTGGGCGTGGCGGCGATCGTCGCCGGCCTGTGCGGGCTGGTGCTGGTGCTGGCCTGGCCGGGATTATTGAGCGATGGCGGACGCTGGTCGCTCGCGGCCGTGTTCGCGCTGGCGTCGCCGGGCTTGCACGTATTGCTGCAGAAGATCGCCCCGGTGCAGGCGCTGCCGGGCGTGGAGTTCGACCCCGAACTCGATACCGTGCACAACGCCGACGAACTGCTCGGCGACGACGACCCGCTGGAGCCGGCGCTGTACGCCGCCGCGCGCACCGGCAAGGTCGAGCGCGCGCTGGAACTGATCGAGCTGGGCGCCGACATCGACGCCGCGCCGATCGGCGACGAGCGCGATCGCCGCAGCCTGCCGGTGCTGGCCGCGGTGCTGCCGGACCTGCGCCTGCTGCGCGAGCTGATCGCCCGCGGCGTCGATCTCAACGCCGCCACCGCCGGCATGACCCCGCTGCTGGCCGCGACCCGCGACAGCTGGCACGGCCGCCCCGACGCGGTCATGACCCTGCTCGCCAACGGCGCCGACCCGCGCCTGGCCGACCTCGACGGCAACACCCCGCTGCACCACGCCGCGCGCAGCTCCGACCCGGGTGTGGCCGCGCTGCTGCGCGACGCCCAGGCCGATCTGGACCCGCTCAATCACGACGGCCTGTCGCCGCTCGGCGTGGCCTGCGCCAGCGGCAATTGGCGCTTGGCCAAGTTCCTGCTCGAGCGCGGCGCCAAGACTGAACAGGCCGACGGCGTGCCGGCGTTGCTGGCCGCGGCCGGCGGCGAAGAGGACGATCCGGCCGGCGCGCTGCTGCTGCTCAAGCACAAGGCGCGGATCGACGCGCGCGACGGCCAGCGCCGCAGCGCGTTGCATGCGGCCTCATTCGCCGGCCATCTCGATATCGTCACCGCGCTGCTGGCGGCCGGCGCCGACGCCAACGCGATCGACCGCCTGCAGCGCACGCCGCTGCTCGAGGCGGCGCGCGGCGGTCGCGCCGCGGTGCTGGAACGCCTGCTCGAACACCTGCCGCAGGGCGGCGCGGCCGAGGCCAAGGCGCTCGACGCCGACGGCGCCAGCGCGCTGATCCTGGCCTGCCAGGCCGAAACCGCGTCGCCGCCGCTGGTGGTGCGCCTGCTCGACCTGGGCATCGACCCGGAACTGCGCGACCGCACCGGCAAGCGCGCGGTCGATCGCGCCGCCGAGGCCGGTCGCTGGTCGCTGGTCGCCGCGCTCGATCGCGCCTATCCGCTGCCGACCGCGGTCAGCGGCGAAGGCGACAGCGACGCGCCCGACGGCGAACGGGTCATCGTCGACCGCATGCCGGCCGCGCTGCTGCGCGACGGCCTGCGCGACGGTCGCGCCTCGGAACTGACCGGGCTGGCCAAGCTGCTGAGCCCGGCCGAACTGGGCGCGCAGTTGTTCGAAGAAGACGGCCATGTGCCGACCGCCGAACGGATCGACTGGCTGCTCGGCCAGGGCGCCGACGCCAATGTCTACGACGGCCATGGCGATACCGTGCTGTTCGCGCTGCTCGGTCAGGCCCCGACCTCGCTGCCGGCGCTGCAGGCGCTGCTGCGCCGCGGCGTGTCGCCGGCCGGTCGCGGCGGCCTGGGCCGGTTCCTGGCGACCTGTTCGGCCGGCGATCAGGCCGCGCGCGGGCTGGAACAATTCGCCCTGGACCTGCTCGAACGCGGCGCCGATGCGTTTTCGCGCACCCCGGCCGGCGACCCGCCGCTGGCGATCGCGGTGCGGCTGGGCTGGGCGCGCCTGCTCGAGCGCCTGCTCGCCGCCGGCGTCGACCTCAATACCCGCGACAGCCACGGCATGAGCGCGCTGCATCTGGCCGCCGCGCTCGGCCGCGACGGCATGCTCAAGCGGCTGGTCGCGCACGGCGCCGACCCCAATCTGCTCGCCGCCGACGGCCAGACCCCGCTCGGCGTGGCCCTGGCCTCGGGCCGGCGCGATCTGGCCGACTGGCTGGACTGGCGCGGCTGGGCGTTGCCGCGGCGTCCACTGCAGGCCGCCGACGTGCCGGCCGCGGCGATCGTCGGCGATGCCGACGCGGTGCGGCGCTTGCTCGATCTCGGCCTGTCGGTCGATTCGCCCGACAGCCAGGGCTGCACCGCGCTGCTGCGCGCCGCCGGTGGCGGCCATCGCGCGGTGGTCGACCTGCTGCTCGCGCGCGGCGCCGACCCGCAGCGCGCGGCCAATTCCGGCGCGACCCCGCTGTCGGCGGCGGTCAGCATGCGCCACGGCGAAATCGTCGACCGGCTGGTGTCGGCCGGCGCCTCGCTGGAACAGCGCCTGCCGGGCGACCTGACCGTGTTGATGGTCGCCTGCGCGCTCGGCCTCACCGACCTGGCCGCGCGCCTGCTCGCCGCCGGCGCCGACGTGCAGGCGCGCGACGCGCAAGGCCGCATGGCCCTGCATTGCGCGGCGATGTTCGGCTTCACCGCGCGCGAGCGCAGCCGTCTGGTCGCCCTGTTCGACACCTTGCTGCTGGCCGGCGTCGACGCCGACCAGTCCGCCGCCGGCGCGACCCCGTTGCTGCTGCTGCTCGGCGCGCGCGCCGAACCGGGCACCGCGGCCGACGAGGACGTGCTGATCGCCGGTCTGGAACTGTTGCTCGACCACGAAGCCTCGCTCGACGTGCAGGACCCGCGCGGTTTCGGCCCGCTGCATCTGGCCGCGCTGCATGGCCTGTTGCGCGTGGTGCAGCGCCTGCTGCGCAACGGCGCCAACCCGGACCTGCGCGACGCGCTCAACCGCACCCCGCGCGAGATCGCGGTGATGCGCGGATTCGTCGATATCGCCGCCGAATTCGCGCCGAGCGCGCCGTCGGGCAATGCCGGCAACGGGGTGTCGATGGCGCGGTTTTTGCGCGGGCCGGGGAATTGAGGCGCTGGTGCGAAGCGATCAGGTCTGAGGGTGCGGTGCCGTGGTTGAGTTCGCGGCGGATGTCGAGATCTACGCAGGCGTCTGAAGTTTCGCGGTCGCGGCTCACGCCGCTCCTACAGGGGCTGCGTGATCGGGCGAAGCGACTGTAGGAGCGGCGTGAGCCGCGACCGCGGCAACTGACCGACCGGCGCAATTCGCAGCAGGTCAACGCATCGATCCGCCAACGCGCCAAACCCCACGTAACCGTCCCTCGATGCCGCGTCGAATTCTCCGGTGCCGGCGTCGCCCGCTTGTTGGCCGAGCCTTGCGCAGGGGGTTGAGATTTCGCGGTCGCGGCTCACGCCGCTCCTACAGGGGGCTGCGTGATCGGGCGAAGCGACTGTAGGAGCGGCGTGAGCCGCGACCGCGAAACCTCGCCGACCGTCGCAACGATCACCCCGTCCACCGCAACCGACGTCACCACAGCCGCCGCAACGACCGCGCCACCCGTCCCTCAATGCCGCGTCGCATTCTCCGGCGCCGGCGTCGCCCGCTTGTCGACCATGTCGGCCAACATGCCCTCGCCGCGATCAGCGTTGAACAACTCCTCCAGTTCCTTGCGCGCATCGCGCGCGGTCTGGATCAGCGCGTCTTCGTCGTCGTGGACCAGGTATTGCGCCTCGAGCATGCGTTCGTCGAGCTCGCGGAACCGCTCGACATGGTCGCGCGCGGTCTCGGCCTCCACGCCCAGTTCGACCAGCACGTCCTCGCCCAGTTTCAGGCTGGAGTGGAAGGTCTCGCGCATCGGCTCGGCGCCCAGGTCCATCAGGTCCCAGGCATGCCGGCGGTCGCGCGCGCGGGCGAACACCTTGGCCTTCGGGTACAGGCGCCGGATCGTGCGCACCGTGCGGATGCCGCTGTCGCGGTCGTCGATCGCGATCACGAAGATCTTGACCTGGGCCGCGCCGGCCGAACGCAGCAACTCGGGCCGGGCGGGGTCGCCGTAATAGATCGCATTGCCGAAGCGGCGCATGAAATCGACCTGCTCGGCGCTGTTCTCGATCGCGATGAACGGGGTGCGGTGCGCGACCAGCAGGCGCGCGATGATCTGGCCGAAGCGGCCCATGCCGGCGATCAGCACCTGCGGGTGATGATCGGGAATCTCGTCGAACGGCCGCTTCGGCTTGGCCGCGGGCGCGGCGTCGAGCATGCGCTGCGCGCCGATCACCAGCAGCGGAGTCAGCGCCATCGACACGCCGACCGCGGCGATCAGGCGGTCGCGGGTCGGATCGTCGAGCAGGTTGGCCTTGACCGCTTCGTTGAACACGATGAAGGCGAACTCGCCGCCCAGCGACATCACCGTCGCCAACTGGAACGCGCCGCGCTTGTCCAGGCCGCCGGCGCTGATGCCGACGCCGAACAGCAGCAGGAATTTGACCGTCAGCAACGCGGCCACGATCGAACCGATCAGCAGCGGCTCGTTGAGCACGCGCTGCAGGTCGATGCTCATGCCCACGGCCATGAAGAACAGGCCCAGCAGCAGGCCCTTGAACGGCTCGATCTGCGATTCCAGCTCGTGGCGGAATTCCGAATCGGCCAGCAGCACGCCGGCCAGGAACGCGCCCAGGCCGGCCGAGAGCCCGGCGGTCTGCAGGATCCAGGCCGATCCCAGCACGGTCAGCAACGCCGCGCCGGTGAACACCTCGGGCATCTGGGTGCGGGCGACGATCCGGAACACCTGGCGCAGCAGCACCCGGCCGCCGAACACCACCGCCGCGATCGCGCCGATCGCCTTGGCCACCGCGATCCAGTTCAGGCCCTCGACCGCCGCGGCCTTGCCGAGCAGCGGAATCGCCGCCAGCAGCGGGATCGCGGCGAGGTCCTGGAACAGCAGGATCGCGAACGCGAGCCGGCCGTAATCGGCCGCCAGCCCTTTGCGTTCGGACAGCAATTGCAGGCACACCGCGGTCGAGGACAGGGCCAGGCCCAGGCCGACCACGGTCGCCGCCTTCCAGCCCAGATGGCCGCCGAACATCGCCAGCGCGCCCAGGGCCAGGCCGCTGAGCAGCACCTGCAGGCCGCCGGCGCCGAACACCGGCTTGCGCATCACCCGCAACCGCGCCGGCGACAGCTCCAGGCCGATCACGAACAGCATCATGACCACGCCGATTTCCGAGGCCGCGAGCACCGGTTCGGCGTCGCTGATGACCTTCACCCCGTACGGGCCGAGCACCACGCCCGCGGCCAGATAACCCAGCACCGCGCCGAGCCCGAACTTGCGGAACACCGGCACCGCGATGACCGCGGCGAGCAAAAACAGCAATGCGAGTTCCAGACCGCCACCGTGCATGGGCACCTCCTGGGGGGATTATGGCGCGCGGCGCCGAGGCTGAGGTGGCGGAACGGACGCCGTGGATGCAACGCATCGTAGCGGGCGCGGATGACGCCGGTGGTTTGCTATGGATGCCGGGTGGGCGGATTTCAATCCCTTGCGACCCGGATCAAGTGTCTAAACGGATGCAAGGGGCGACTTCATGGCACAGCACCCGGACCCAAGGGAGGTCATTGCGAGGATCAGGAACACGCGCGAGTGGGCAGGCCGGCGCGCACACCGCCTGTACTTCCCAAGCCGACCGGAACTGCCACGACGAATACCGACCCCGCTGGCGGTCATTGCATCAACTCTTTCCGGTGATCTCGTTGCACGCGACGTCGCTGCGTCATGCTGAGGCAGTGGGGTCGAAAATCGGCGCCGCGCACGCCATCCGATCAACGCCCGTGGATGCCGATCCCATCGCGCATGGCCATCGACGCTCACGCGGCAACCGAAGCGAAAAAAGCAATCTCGGCCGAGCAACGGATCGCCCCGAGTCCACTGACACCACAAGGACCGCGACCAGTCCGGTCGCCTCATCATCAAGGAGCTTTCTCATGCATCGTTTTATCGCAACCGCTGTGCTGTGCCTCTCTGCGTTCGCCGCTCAGGCCGGAGGCGCCACGCCGCCCGGCAAGATCACCTCGCTCCAAATCTGGCCCGCGCACGGCGTGTTGATCCAGCATCAGAACATGGTCAACCCCGATGGCTGTGGTCGCAGCGACCACCTGCTGCTGCGGCCGAGCGACCCGTTCTATAAGGAGATGTACGCGATGCTGTTGTCGGCCCAGGCCTCGGGCAAGCAGGTCGAACTACGCCTCAACGGATGCGACGGTTTCGCCGTGGTTGTCGTCACCGCTGTCTTCAACTAGGCCGCGCTCATGAATAGGCAGACAAACGCCAGCGCGCCCGCAAGGGTGCGTCTGGATCGTCGTTCCACGCGTGTTCGATCTCGCTCATTCGCTGGCGGGCCGGCGGAGGGGATAACGCAATGAAAAGAATGGTCCTGAGTACCATGATCTTCGCCTGCATGGCCGCGCTGCCGATCCAGCATGCGTTCGCGCAGCCGTCGCCCGAGGCCATCCTCACGCTCGATTTCGAAGGCTACTCCGATGGATTCAGCCTTCCGACGACGTTAGACAACGCCATACGAAGAGCGGAGTTCGCCGCTTCGCAGGCCGGATATTCGGCTTGCATACTGAAGGGGTATACCTATCAACCTCCGAATCCGATCAACAATCTCTACCGCGCCTGGGCGACGGTGACCTGCAGCCGGGATACCACGCCGCCCGTACCCCCGCCGCCGGTATCGCCGCCGACGCTCTACCCTCCAGTGCGCAACGGTGCCGATCACACGGTCAGCTGGGCGGTGCCGAGCGGGACCCATGTCGCGCTGGAGCAGGCGGTTTCCGGGCGCGGCTGGAAGGAACGCTACAAAGGCTCGGCCACCAGTTGGACACAGAAAGACGCAGCGGTAGGCAATTACGAATACCGCGCACGTGTCATCAGCGGCAGTGGCAGCCAGTTTTCGGCGGTGACGGTGATCATCGTGTCGGATCCGCCGCCCACGCCGATGTTGCCGACCGCTTCGATCCAGGTCGGGCCGAATCACACCGTGACCTGGAGCGTTTCGGCCGGCGCCGACACCTATCAGCTCGATCGCGCAGGGGAGGATGGTGTGTGGAGCACAGTCTATGTCGGTCCGGTCACGCAGTGGACCGCGGTCGATACACGGGCCGGCACCTATCGCTATCGCGTCACCGCCTGCACCAATGCCGCCTGCAGCACGCCGTCGGCCGACAGCCTGTTCCGAGTTGTCGTCGACATCACCCCGGTGTTGAGTTTCATCATCAATCAATAAGCCTCGTCGTCCACGGCCGCGATCGAGCGGCGCCATCATCGGCGAAATACCTGCGCGCGCTGGTACCACGGCAAGGACATTGAGTCGGTCTAAGGTTGAAAATAAAGCGCGACTGTCACCGCGCAAACACCACCAAACGCCTCCTTCGGGAGGCGTTTTTTTTGGCCGGCGAAGAAAACAAGAAGCGAATTTCGACGCTGTCGCAGCTGCGAAAACCGCAATTTTCATTCGCAGGCTGAGCGACGCCGTCGCCGCAAAATAACAGGCGAGCCACCGGTCGCTGCGCGAGGGCCGGTGAAGCGCAGGAGCGCGGTATCTCGTCGTCTACACGGAGGTTCACCATGAACAAGCGGGCGTTGGTGTTGGCGGTGTCGATGTTGGGCGGGTGCAATCCGGCGATGGACGAATTGCAGCCGCGGGATTTTTCCTTCGCCGGCATGAGCACGAGTGTGAGCGCGGCGATGGACGCGCCGCGCACGGTCGAAGTCCAAGCGCCGCGGCGCACCGAAACCTGCCGGCCCGCGGCGCAGGACAGGTTCGACTGAAACGCAGGCATCGCACGCCGCGGCGCTCGATTCGTGCGCGGCGTGCGATGTCGGGTGCCGTACGGAAAAGCCAAAAACTGCATGGAAATCAGCACGGAATTGCTCTCGTTCAGCGACGGGGGCATCATGCGAGTCCGCCCGCGGACCTGCCGCCGGCGCTCGGGGTCATGGGGATGACCCCTCCGACATGGAGCCGTGCATATGAATGCAGCAGTCGATTCGATCCTGGACGCCCACCTGCCGCGCAGCGATGCCGCCGCCCAGCCGCGTCATTACGCCGGCCAGGGCGCCGCGCAGGAACATGCGCAAACCTACACCGCGCTGCTGCCCGCCGACGACGAGTGGTCGCGCGACACCGTGCTGCGCGCGTTCGTCGCCGATGCCTTGCAACGCAACGGCCAGGTGGTCGACGAGGACACGCTCGAAGCCACCATCGCCTCGGCCTCCGCGCCCGGCGGCGCGCTCGCCGATGTCGATCTGACCTGGAAATTGCATCCGGGCGAAACCCGCGCCGACGGCCGGGTCGCACCGCCGTTCCACGGCTATGAAGTGGAATTGCCGGCGAATCTGCAAAGCTCGCTGGTCGATTACGCCAAGACCTGGTCGGCGCAGCGCGACGCCAAGGGACCGGAGCCGGTCGACGAGCCTCTGCGCGAACTCAAGCAGCTCGCGGTCAACGGCGGCCACGGCGACATCACCCAGACCCTGGAAGCGCTGGACGCGGCGATCAAGTCCGGCAACGCCGCGCATCTCAACGGCCAGCCGCTGGACGCGGCGGCGATGGCCGCGGTGCTGGAGTTCGCCAACCGCACCGGTCGCGAACGCGAAGCGGCGAAGATCCTCGAGCGCTACAGCGCGATCAAGGACGTGGCGCATGACGTCAGGGACATCGGCCAGAACGCCGGCCGCGTGTTCAACGGCCGCGACCCGCTGACCGGCATGCCGCTGACCACCAACCAGCGCGTCGACTCCGCGTTCGATCTGCTCAACGGCGGCTTCAAGACCGTCGGCAATATCGGCAACATCGCGACCCTGTTCGGCGCGCGCAACGCCGGCCTGGTCGGCGGCCTGATCGGCATCGCGCCGATCGGCATCGCGGTGGTGGCGTTCGCCGCCGGCGCGTTCGAGTTGATCAAGCACGCGCGCGAAGCCCTGCTCAAGCCGCGCTGGGACGAATTCCGCGAACGTTTCCCGTTCGGCGAGGGTCTGGAACCCAAGCAGGCGATCAACGGGGTGATGCGCAATATCGCCGGCATGCCGACCGACGGCGCCAACGCGCTGTCGACCGCCACGCGCGTGCTCGATGGCCTGGGCCAGAACCCGGAAACGCGCGAGCGCTTCCTGTCCTTCCTCAAGCAGAAGGTGCATCCCGAATCGCTGGTCGACGCGCTGGGCTCGGGCCAGGGCCTGGACAAGCTCACCGCGCCGCAGGCGATCCAGCTGGCGCAGTCGGCCAAGGGCTCGGCCAGGGAGTTCCTCGATCTGGAGCTCAACGACGTCAAGCGCTACGTGCGCGATCGCGACGGCGAGCGCGAGCGCGGCACCTACCTGCTGCCGCCGGAACTGCGCGACGCCGCCAACCGCAACACCAACAAGGTCGGCGGCACGCTCGAGGAAGGCCTGCGCGTGGCCGGCATTCTCAGCAGCAGCGCGAACGCCTTGAACGGCCAGTACCGCGACATGCTCGACAAGGTCAAAGGCACCGAGATCCCGCAGAACCGGCTCAGCGAGCAGCAGCAGAAGAATCTCGCCGCGGCGCTGGTCCCGGCCGCGCGCGACGGTGGCCTGACCCAGGTCGATCACCTGCTCGCGAGCAAGGACGGCAGCAAGCTGTTCGCGGTGCAGGGCGATCTGCAATCGCCGGCGCGGCGCATGGTCGCGCTGGATGTCGCCAGCGCGTCGCATCAGAGCGTGGAGACGAGCAGCCAGCTCGCCGCGCGCCACACCGCCGCGACCGAGACCCCGGCGCAGCAGCAGGCGACGCCGGGCGGCCGCGGGTTCTGATCGCGGCCGCCTCGGGCACTGCGCCCGCTCGCGCGTTGATCGATCGGCGCAAACAAAAACGCCCCGCGATGCGGGGCGTTTTGTTTGGCGGTCTTCGTCGATCTGGCGCGGTCAGCGCTTCATCGAGCTGAAGAATTCGTCGTTCGACTTGGTGGTCTTCATCTTGTCGAGCAGGAATTCCATCGCGCCGATTTCGTCCATGCCGTGCAGCAGCTTGCGCAGGATCCAGATCTTCTGCAGCAGCTCGGGCTCGATCAGCAGGTCTTCGCGGCGGGTGCCGGAACGGTTGATGTCGATCGCCGGGTACACGCGCTTTTCGGCGATACGGCGGTTCAAGTGGACTTCCGAGTTGCCGGTGCCCTTGAACTCTTCGTAGATCACCTCGTCCATCTTGCTGCCGGTGTCGATCAAGGCGGTGGCGATGATCGTCAGCGAGCCGCCTTCCTCGACGTTGCGCGCGGCGCCGAAGAATCGCTTCGGACGGTGCAGGGCGTTGGCGTCGACGCCGCCCGACAGCACCTTGCCCGAACTCGGCACGACGTTGTTGTAGGCGCGGGCCAGGCGGGTGATCGAGTCGAGCAGGATCACCACGTCCTTCTTGTGTTCGACCAGGCGCTTGGCGCGCTCGATCACCATCTCGGCGACCTGCACGTGGCGCGCGGCCGGTTCGTCGAAGGTCGAGGAGACCACTTCGCCGCGCACGGTGCGCTGCATTTCGGTCACTTCTTCCGGACGTTCGTCGACCAGCAGCACGATCAGGTGCACGTCGGGATGGTTGTGGGTGATCGCGGTGGCGACCTGCTGCATCATCATCGTCTTGCCGGCCTTGGGCGGCGAAACGATCAGCGCGCGCTGGCCTTTGCCTTGCGGCGCCATCAGGTCGAGGATGCGGCCGGTGATGTCCTCGGTCGAACCGTCGGCGCGCTCGAGCTTGAACTTGCGGCGCGGGAACAGCGGGGTCAGGTTCTCGAACAGGACCTTGTTCTTCGACGCTTCCAGCGGCTCGCCGTTGATGCTGTCGACGACCGACAACGCGAAATAGCGTTCGCCGTCCTTCGGGAAGCGGATGCGGCCGGACAGGTGGTCGCCGGTGCGCAGGTTGAAGCGGCGGATCTGGCTCGGCGAGATGTAGGTGTCGTCTGGGCCGGCGAGGTAGCTCGCCTCGGCCGCGCGCAGGAAGCCGAAACCGTCGGGCAGGATTTCCAGCACGCCGTCGGCGGCGACGCCTTCGCCGTGGCGGGTCAGCACTTTCAGCAGGGCGAAGATCACGTCCTGCTTGCGCGCGCGGGCGACGCCTTCCTGGATGCTGAGCTGGTCGGCCAGATCCATCAGCTTCGGCGCGGGCATGCGCTTGAGATCGCCCAGCGAATACTGCGGGAAGCCCTCGGGCACCTGCGGGTGCGGACGCGGGACGAAGTTTTCGCCGTTGTCGAAGTCGTCATTACCGCCGCCGCGCTGCTGCGGACGGTTGTTGCCGCCACCACCACCGCCACCGCCGCCGCCATTGCGATCGCGGTCGCGGCGGTTGCGGAAACGGTCGCGGCGGTTGTTGCCGCCGCGGTTGGCGTCGTAGGCGCCGTCGCGCTGCTGGCCCTGCTGGTTCTGGCCTTGCTGCGACTGACCGCCGTTGCCGTCCTGAGCGTGCGGGGCGGACGAGTCGCTGGCGCCGGAGGCGGCCGGAGCGGACTCGCCGCCGGCATGCGCGGCCGGGGCAGGAGCGGGGGCTTTGGGCGCGGCGGGCGCGCTGGAGGATTCGGATGCGGCGGCGGCCGGAGCCGGGGCGGCGGGCGCGGGTTTGATCGGCGCGGGCACGACGGGCGCCGGCGCGACGGGGGCCGGTTTGGCCGGAATCAGTGGGCTGGCATCGCTCACCACGGCCGGAGCGGCGTCGGCGGTTTTGCTGGCGCGCGGTTTACGCACGCGCTTCTCGGCGGTATCGCCAGCGTCGGGGGTCTTATCGGACAAGCGGAGGTTCCTCGCTAAGCGGCGAGCGCTCGCATCGGGCGAGCGGGACGTCAGGGACGTGGGTTGATGATGAGTATCTAGACGGGGTGCGGCGTGGGGACGCGAAGTCCGACGCCGGGTGTTGCGAAACTAGCACTGCTGCCGCGTGGCGGCAAGCTTCCCGGGCTATACCGTTCACGTTGCCCGGCCTGGCCCGGGACGTCTGGCCCGGAACGCACGCGCCCGGGGCGGGCGCATGCGTCACGCGGTCGGGATGACGCGCTTCAGATGGCCTTGTCGATCATCTGGGTGAGCAGCGACTTGATGTTCGGCGGCGCGCCCAGCTGGCTGGAATGGACCTGGCCGTCCTTGAACATCAACAGCATGGGAATGCTGCGCACGTTGTAGCGAACGCCCAGCGCGGGGAATTCCTGCACGTCGACCTTCACCACCTTGGCCTTGCCCTGGTACTGGTCGGCGAGCTGCTCGACGATCGGACCGATCGCCTTGCACGGGCCGCACCACGGGGCCCAGAAATCGACCAGGACGGGTTCGGACGACTGCAGCACGGTGGCGTCGAAGTCGGAATCGCCAGCATGCAGAACTTTTTCGCTCACGGGGGTCTCCTGCGGGGGCGCGAGATCCATACGGATCAGGCTATTCTAGAATGGAACCCCGGGCGGCCCATGCCGGGCGGGGGCTTACGCTAAACTGGGGCGTTTCGCGGCACCTTCAAGGGCTGCGCCACGGCCTCATCGAGCCTGCCTTCAGAGTTCAACTCGGGCGCCGGCTCGGCCCCGGCAGTCTGCTTCGCCGACGCCACCCACGCAAGCGACACTCTACGGCGCCTGATCGGCGCGGACTTCTGAAACGCATGAGCGACAAGCCTTTAACCGATATCACTTTCTCCTCGTTCGACCTGCACCCGACCCTGTTGGCCGGCCTCGAAGCCGCCGGGTTTTCGCGCTGCACGCCGATTCAGGCCCTGACCCTGCCGCTGGCGCTGACCGGGCGCGATGTCGCCGGTCAGGCGCAGACCGGCACCGGCAAGACGCTGGCGTTCCTGGTCGCGGTGATCAACCGCCTGCTGACCAGCCCGGCCCTGGCCGAGCGCAAGCCCGAGGACCCGCGCGCGCTGATCCTGGCGCCGACCCGCGAACTGGCGATCCAGATCCATAAGGACGCGGTCAAGTTCGGCTCCGACCTCGGCCTGAAATTCGCCCTGGTCTACGGCGGCGTGGACTACGACAAGCAGCGCGAAATCCTGCAGAGCGGCGCCGACGTCATCATCGCCACGCCGGGCCGCCTGATCGACTACGTCAAACAGCACAAGGTCGTGTCGCTGCACGCCTGCGAGATCTGCGTGCTCGACGAAGCCGATCGCATGTTCGATCTGGGCTTCATCAAGGACATCCGCTTCCTGCTGCGGCGCATGCCGATCCGCACCGAGCGTCAGACCCTGCTGTTCTCGGCCACGCTGAGCCATCGCGTGCTGGAACTGGCGTACGAGCACATGAACGAGCCCGAGAAGCTCGTGGTCGAGACCGAGTTCATCACCGCGGCCAAGGTCCGGCAGAAGGTGTACTTCCCGTCCGACGAGGAAAAGATTCCGCTGCTGCTGGGCCTGCTGTCGCGCAGCGAAGGCGCGCGCACCATGGTGTTCGTCAACACCAAGGTGTGGGTCGAGCGGGTGGCGCGTTCGCTGGAGCGCGGCGGGTATCGCGTCGGCGTGCTGTCGGGCGACGTGCCGCAGAAGAAGCGCGAATCGCTGCTCAACAAGTTCCAGAAGGGCCAGCTCGAAATTCTGGTCGCCACCGACGTGGCCGCGCGCGGTCTGCACATCGACGGCGTCAGCCACGTCTACAACTACGATCTGCCGTTCGACGCGGAAGACTACGTGCATCGCATCGGCCGCACCGCGCGCCTGGGCGCCGAGGGCGACGCGATCAGCTTCGCCTGCGAACGCTATGCGATGAGCCTGCCCGACATCGAGGCCTACATCGAGCAGAAGCTGCCGACCGCGCCGGTCGACGCCGAACTGCTGGTGTCGCTGCCGCGCGCGCCGCGCGAAGTGCCGGCGGGCGAGGAAGGCGAGGAGAACGAAAGCATCGGCGCGATCTTCAAGGAAGCGCGCGAGCAGCGCGCCGCCGATGAAGAGCGTCGTGGCGGCGGTCGTAGCCGCAGCGGCTCCGGTGGTCCCGGCGCCGGCCGAGGCGGGCGCAGCGAAGGTCGCCGCGATGGCGCGCCGCCGCGGCGTCCGCGCAGCGAAGGCGGTCCGGCCAGGAGCGCCGACGTCAAGCCGGTCGAAGGCGCTCCCGCCCAGGACGGCGCGCCGGCCGCGCCGCGTCCGCCGCGCAAGCCGCGGGTCGAAGGCGTGACGGCCAATCCCGATGCCGCAGCCGCGAATCCTGCTGCCGCTGAAGGCGAGCGCGCGCCGCGCAAGCGTCGTCGCCGTCGCGGCGGTCGCAAGATCGAAGGCGCCGAAGGCGCGCAGGCGCCCGCCGCGGCGAATGCGGCCGCGTCGACGGCCAAGCCGGCCGCCGCCGCCAACAAGCCGGCCGCGGCCAAGCCCGCGGCGTCGACACCGGCGGCGTCGGGCGACGGCAAGCCGTCGCTGCTGGGCCGGATCGGTCGCAAGCTCAAGTCGCTGGTTGCGCGTCCGCCGCGGACGCAGCACTGATCGGCGGATCGAACGCGAAGCGGGGTTTTCGCCGCTTCGCGTTCGTTCGCGGCATGGCTGTGATGTTCGTGCCGCGACAAGTCGCTGGATCCCCGCGTTCGCGGGGATGACGGGCAATATCCGGTAATCGCGGTTCCGCGATCGGCGCAATGACAGATAAGACGCGGCGTTCGTGCCGATCACCGCAATAGCCCCGCGTTCGCGGGGCTATTGAGTCGAACCGCGAATCCGCTCATGCATCGGGCGGCGATCGCGTTGCGATCAGCGGGTCGGACTTATTGGGTGCGGCTCAAGAACACCGACCACGTATTCGGCGAGGTTTCCAGCAACTGGAACACGTCCAGGTCGCCGTCGCTGTCCACATCCAGCAACTGATATTGATTGCTGTGATTGGGCGAAGCCGGCCAGCCCACGCCGAACGAGCCGCCCGCGTACGGCCAGGCCACGAACACGCCGCCCACGCCGGGCTCGAAATGGCCGCGACGACCGCTGCCGGCGGCGCTGCACCAGATCGTCATGCGGTAGTTCGGCACGGTGTTGGTGAAGAACGGAAACACGATGAAACGGGCGTTGCCGTAACCGGTCGAGCCGGCCGGGCAGGCCAGGGTGCCGATGTTGATCGGCGCGTCGTACTGTTCGGCGCGCGCGCCGCCGCCGGGCAGCAGGCCCAGGGCGAGCAGGGCGGCGAGGGCGAGCGAGGTCTTGGTCGTGAGCATGGCGTCTGACTCCATTGAAGGCTGGCAAGCGGTCCCGATCGGCCCGGCGGGCCGATGGCGTGCGTTCCAATGTCGGACGTGCGCGGTGTTGCGAGTCCCGCGCGGACAGGGCGTCGCGCGCTGTGGCGCGGCCTGTTGCGGCGCGGCCTCTGACGGCGATGTGGCGGTCGTGAAGCGGGTGCCGGCCTGTGGCGCCCGCGAGGGCGGCCGGTCGATGTCGTCGATGCGCGTCCGCGTGACTGCGACGACCGCAGCGCGAACATAGGCCAAACGCAAAAGCCGAAACGTGATGATTTCCGGCGATTCGCTCTGCGATACTCCCGGCCATGACCGTATTGCGCTTCGACAACGTCAGTAAACGCTACAGCAGCGGCCACGAGGCCTTGAGCGAAGTCAGCTTCGAGGTGGCCCCGGGCGAGATGCTGTTCGTGACCGGCCATTCCGGCGCGGGCAAGAGCACCTTGCTCAAGCTGATCCATCTCAGCGAGCGGCCCAGCCGCGGCGCGGTGCTGTTCGGCGAAAAGAATCTGCTCAAGGTCGGCGGGCGTCGCATCGCCCTGCATCGGCGCGAGGTCGGCGTGGTGTTCCAGGATCACCGCCTGCTCGCCGATCGCAGCGTCGCCGACAACGTCGCCTTGCCGTTGCTGCTGCGCGGCCTGCGTCGCGGCGATATCGGCCGGCGCGTGCGCGCGACGCTGGACAAGGTCGGCCTGGGCGCGCGCGCCACCGCTTTGCCGGGCGAGTTGTCGGCCGGCGAACAGCAGCGCGTGGGGATCGCGCGCGCGATCATCGGCGAACCGCGCTTGCTGGTCGCCGACGAACCCACCGGCAACCTCGACCCGACCCTGTCGGCCGAAATCATGACCTTGTTCCAGTCCTTGCCCGAGCGCGGCACCAGCGTGCTGGTCGCCAGCCACGACCTGGCCCTGGTCAAGCGCATGCGCAAACGCGTGCTGGTGTTGAACCACGGCCGCCTGGTCGACGACATCGCGCCCGAGGACCTGGCCGAATGAGCAGCGTGAATCCTTCCGGCGACATTTCAGATCCGATGCCCGGCGCCGACCGCGCGATCGACATCGCCATCGATGCCGCGCCGCAGTCGCGTTTCGGCGCGTGGCTCGATCATCACGTTTACAGCCTGGTCGCCAGCCTCGGCCGCCTGCTGCGCAAGCCATGGGCGGCGCTGCTGACCATCGGCGTGATGGCGGTGGCGCTGGCCCTGCCGCTGGGCCTGTGGGCGGCGTTGAACAACGTCGAGCGCTTCGCCGGCGACGTCCAGCGTTCGCGCCAGATCAGCCTGTTCCTCAAACCCGAGGTCAAGCTCGAACGCGCCCGCGCGCTGGCCGAGGAATTGCGCGCGCGGCCCGAGGTCGGCGCGGTCGATCTGCGCACGCCCGAGCAAGGCCTGGCCGATCTGCGCGAGAAAAGCGGCCTGGGCGACACGCTGTCGGCGATCGAAGGCAATCCCTTGCCGAGCCTGCTGGTGGTGACGCCGAAGGGCGACGAACTGGCCCTGGCGCAATCGCTGGAACAACTGGCCGAGGCCGATCAGGTCCAGCACGACGCCGGCTGGCGCCAGCGTCTGGACGGCTGGCTGCGGTTCGGCAGCCGCCTGGCCTGGGTGCTCGCGGCGATGCTCGGCCTGGGCGCCTTGCTGGTGGTCGGCAATACCGTGCGTCTGGACATCCAGTCGCGGCGCGACGAAATCGGCGTGCTGCAATTGCTCGGCGCCACCGACGGCTTCATCCGCCGGCCGTTCCTGTATTTGGGCGCCTGCTACGGCCTGGCCGCCGGCGCGGTCGCGTTGGCCTTGCTGACCGTGGCCGACCACAGCCTGCGCGAGCCCTTGACCGCGCTCGCGCTGAGTTACGGCAGTCACTTCCAGTTGCAGGGCTTCGACCTGGGACCGGCGCTGGCGATCCTGGCGGGCGCCGCCGCGCTGGGCTGGCTGGGCGCCGGTCTGGTGACCGGCCATTACCTGCGCCAGACCCGGGCCGGGCAGGGCTAAGCCGCCGCGGATCTGCTTGGTTTGCGTGCCACCGGCGTCAGCCGGCGTGCTGTGGTCGTGTCGCCACAGGCCGCAAGCCGCGCCGCGGGCGTGACACTCCAAGGCTGAAAGCCCCGCCCGCACAGGCCGTCAGGCCCGACTTCGCCGTCGCGGCCCGCATGGCCGCGGCGCGATGCGGCCGGTGCCCGGCCTTGTCGATACAAGGCCGGTTTCGCCGACACACGGTTGCCATGATGTTGCGCAAGGCTCGGAATCGAACCCCGCTTGCGCCTAGAATCGTGCTCCCCCGCATGATCCTCACTCGGTTCCGCGCCGGCGTGCCGCGCCCCGCCTGTTCCGCGACGCCGAGACGGTATTGTCCACACGTATGCACAGTCAGAATCTTCGTCACTTCGATAACACCTCGCCCCGCGTGATGGTGGTCGACGGTTCCAAACTGGTCCGCAAGCTCATCGCCGACGTGTTGCTGCGCGAATTGCCCAACGCGCGCATCGTCCAGTGCGGCAGCATCATCGAGGCGCGGGTCGCGCTCGATCACGGCGAGGTCGATCTGGTCACCACCGCGCTGGTCCTGCCCGACGGCGACGGCATCGCGCTCGCGCGCGCGGTGCGCGAGGCGGCCACGCAGGCCTACGTGCCGGTGATCGTGGTGTCCGGCGACGCCCAGGCGCATCTGGAAGCACGCCGTTTCACCGAGGACGTCACCGATTATTTCGACAAGTCGCTCGGCCCCAGCGCGCTGGCCGAATTCATTCGCGGCTACGTGCAGCCGCAGGCGATTCCGGGCGCGCGCGTGCTCTACGTCGAAGACAGCCGGGTGGTCGCGGTCGCGACCAAGCGCATGCTCGAACGCCATGCGCTGCAGGTGCTGCATTTCATCGGCGTGGAGGAAGCGCTGGAGCATCTGGAAGCGCACCGCGCCAGCGGCCGCGACGGTGGCGATGCCGGCGCCGACCTGGTGCTGACCGACGTTTATCTGAAGGGCGAGTTGGGCGGCAAGGATCTGCTCGCTCGACTGCGCAATGACTTCGCTTACGGCAAGCGGCGTCTGCCGGTGTTGGTGATGACCGGCGACGCCAACCGCGACAACCAGAGCGAACTGTTGCGCGCCGGCGCCAACGACCTGGTGCTCAAGCCGATCGAAGAACGCCTGCTGGTGACCAAGACCTTGTTCCAACTGCGCCTGGCGCGGCTGTCCGAACCGGTCGCGGCGGTGACCGCATGAGCGACGGCGATCGCGGCATCAAACTCGAACCCTCATGGAAGCAGCGCGTCGGCGACTGGTTCGCGCGCGACGACATGCAGGCGCTGTCGGCGTTCCTGCGCGAGCGCAAGGCCGCGGGCGCGCGGATCTTTCCGCCGGGGCCGCAGATCTTCGCCGCGTTCGACGCCACGCCGTTCGATCAGGTCAAGGTGGTGATCCTCGGCCAGGACCCGTACCACGGTTACGGCCAGGCCCACGGCCTGTGCTTCTCGGTGTTGCCCGGCGTGCCGGTGCCGCCCTCGCTCGACAACATCTTCAAGGAAATCCACCGCGACCTCGGCATCGCCCGGCCCGATCACGGTTATCTGATGCCGTGGGCGCATCGCGGCGTGCTGTTGCTCAACGCGGTGCTGACGGTCGAAGAAGGCCGCGCCGGCGCGCATCAGGGCAAGGGCTGGGAAGGCTTCACCGATCACGTCGTCGACGTGCTCAATCGCGAACGCGAAGGCCTGGTGTTCCTGCTGTGGGGCAGCTACGCCCAGGCCAAGGGCAAGGTCATCGACCCGCGCCGGCACCGCGTGCTCAAGGCGCCGCATCCCTCGCCGCTGTCGGCGCACCGCGGTTTCATCGGCTGCGGGCATTTCTCCGCCGCCAACGATTACCTGTCGAAGCAGGGCCAGCCCGCGATCGACTGGACCCTGCCGCCGCGCAGCGAGCTTTAAGCGCGCGCCCGATCGGGCGCGTTTTCGTTCGTACCGTCTGCGATTGATGCGCGTGCGCGCATAGCGCCGAACGATGCGTGGCCGCCTGGCCGGCCGCGGGTTTGCCCGCGGCCGCCGCGCCTGCTCAGGCTTCGTCCTGGTTCGCCATCAACGAGGCCATCAGGTCCTCGTGATCGTCCGACGAGCACACCGCCAGCACCGTGGCCGCGTCGCAGCCCTCGGCCAGCACATAGGCCTGGCCCATGTTCGAGTCGATGTAGCTGCCTTCGCCGGTCTGCAGCACCGTGGTGTCGTAGAACTCGGTGTGCAGGGCGACCGCGCCCTTGAGCACGTAGACGAACTCCTCGCCCGAACGGCGCACGAAGCCGCCGAATTCCTTGAGGCTGCGCGCGCGGATGTGGCTGATCATCGGGGTCATGCGCTTGCGCCGCAGTTCCGAGCACAAGTAATAGGAGTCGTAGTTCTTGCCGGTCACCCGCATCGCGTCGCGAAGCCGGCCGATGCTGCGGCGGGCGGTGACCGTGCGCCGCGCCGGCGTCGGGCTTTCGGCGAACAGGTCGGACATGCTGATGCCGAGGCGCTGGCTCAGCTGCAGCAGCTTGTCGTAGGTCAGCGACAGCCGGTCGTGTTCGATCTTGGACAGGGTCGACAGCGGAATTCCCGAATGCTGGCTCATCTGCTTCAACGTCCACTGGTTGCGGGCGCGCAGCGAGCGCAGCAGGCCGCCGATGGTCGGTTGTTGCGACTTCATCCGTATCTCCGGTTGGGCGGCGAGATCGGGACTGGTCGGGCGGGACGAGGCCAACGGATATCGCCGGGGACATCTGGGCGTGCGGGCGTTACCGAGGCATACGATATCCGCAGATAAATGTATGCAGATCAGACTTATTACGCCTCTGTGGGGAGAACTTTCTCACATTTAGTGGGGCCCTGGTCCATACGGAGCTTGCCGGATCGGGCGTCTCCGGAGCTTATGGGCCGGGATCGCCCGCGCAAGCGGCGCCGTGATCGGGCCTGAGGTTGTTTCCTGGCGTGAAAAATCATCTCGGATTTGTCTGAATTTACAAATGCGAGCACGGTCGCCAGGCGCGGAAATCTCGCTTCCGTCGCGATTTTAACGACGTAATTTGTCAATAACTGACATTAATTGTCAGTTATATGGGCCTGCACGCCTTTTATGTCCGAAAAACCGAACATCCCCCCATTTCTCGGATTTGGCACGAGATTTGCGCGTGTGTCCTGTGACGGGATAATTCTCCGATCAGGAGTAATGTGCGCAATGGCGACCTGGACACAAGCGTCCGCCGCGGCTGCGCACTAGTCGATTTCAGGTTTAGGGGGCGTTGTGACCGCTGATTCCAAACAAGCCGTTCGGGCATTGCTGTGCCGTGTCAGCCAGTCGCTGTTACTGGTGATGGCGACGGCCTTCGCATTGCCGGCGCTTTCGCAGAACGCAGTCAACCGCGCCTCCGTCGCACCTCCGAGCGGAGTGACCAACACCGGAACGAGCTGCAACAACCCCGGCCAGGTCTTCAGCGGCGGGGTGTGCACCTCGGAGGACAGCGACCCGATTCAGCCCCGCCTGACCCTGATCAAGACCGTCACCAACGACAACGGCGGCACCGCGGTGGCGACGGCGTGGACGCTGGCGGCGGCGGGTCCGAGCAACATCAGCGGCGTCACCGGAACGCCGGCGGTAACCGCCGCGTCGGTCAACGTCGGCACTTACACCCTGTCCGAGACCGGCGGCCCGGCCGGTTACACCGCGAGCACCTACAGCTGCGTTCTCAACGGTGGCTCCGCGGTCGTCGCGAACTCGATCACGCTGGCCGCGGGCGACAACGCGACCTGCACGATCAACAACGACGACCAGGCAGCGACGCTGACCTTGGTCAAGACGGTGACCAACGACAACGGCGGCACCGCGGTAGCGACGGCGTGGACGCTGGCGGCAGCGGGTCCGAGCAACATCAGCGGCGCCAGCGGATCGGCGGCGGTGACCAATGCATTGGTCAATCCGGGCAGCTACACCCTGTCCGAGACTGGCGGTCCGGCGGGCTACACGGCGAACACCTACAGCTGCGTGATCAACGGTGGCGCGGCGGTGGTGAACAACACCGTGGCGCTGGCTGCGGGTGACAACGCGACCTGCACGATCAACAACGATGACCAGGCGGCAACGCTGACCCTGGTCAAGACGGTGACCAACGACAACGGCGGCGCCGCGGTGGCCACCGCGTGGACGCTGGCGGCAGCGGGTCCGAGCAACATCAGCGGCGCCAGCGGATCGGCGGCGGTGACCAATGCATTGGTCAATCCGGGCAGCTACACCCTGTCCGAGACCGGCGGTCCGGCGGGTTATACGGCGAACACGTACAGCTGCGTTCTCAACGGTGGCTCCGCGGTCGTCGCGAACTCGATCACGCTCGTCGCGGGCGACAACGCGACCTGCACGATCAACAACGATGACCAGGCGGCGACGCTGACCTTGGTCAAGACGGTGACCAACGACAACGGCGGCACCGCGGTGGCGACGGCGTGGACGCTGGCGGCGACGGGTCCGAGCAACATCAGCGGCGCCAGCGGATCGGCGGCGGTGACCAATGCATTGGTCAATCCGGGCAGCTACACCCTGTCCGAGACCGGCGGTCCGGCGGGTTATACGGCGAACACGTACAGCTGCGTGATCAACGGCGGCGCGGCGTCGGTGAACAACACCGTCGCATTGGCTGCGGGCGACACCGCGACCTGCACGATCAACAACGACGACCAGGCGGCGACGCTGACCTTGGTCAAGACGGTGACCAACGACAACGGCGGCACCGCGGTGGCGACAGCGTGGACGCTGGCGGCGACGGGTCCGAGCAACATCAGCGGCGCCAGCGGATCGGCGGCGGTGACCAATGCATTGGTCAATCCGGGCAGCTACACCCTGTCCGAAACCGGCGGCCCGGCGGGCTACACGGCGAACACCTACAGCTGCGTTCTCAACGGTGGCACCGCGGTCGTCGCGAACTCGATCACGCTCGCCGCGGGCGACACCGCGACTTGCACGATCAACAACGACGACCAGGCAGCGACGCTGACCCTGATCAAGACGGTGACCAACGACAACGGCGGCACCGCGGTAGCGACGGCGTGGACGCTGGCGGCAGCGGGTCCGAGCAACATCAGCGGCGCCAGCGGATCGGCGGCGGTGACCAATGCATCGGTCAATCCGGGCAGCTACACCTTGTCCGAAACCGGCGGTCCGGCGGGTTACACGGCGAACACCTACAGCTGCGTGATCAACGGCGGTGCGGCGGTGGTGAACAACACCGTGGCCCTGGCCGCGGGCGACAACGCGACTTGCACGATCAACAACGACGACCAGGCAGCGACGCTGACCCTGATCAAGACGGTGACCAACGACAACGGCGGCACCGCGGTAGCGACGGCGTGGACGCTGGCGGCAGCGGGTCCGACGAATATCACCGGCGCCACCGGTTCGGCGGCGGTGACCAATGCATCGGTCAATCCGGGCAGCTACACCTTGTCCGAGACCGGCGGCCCGGCGGGTTACACGGCGAACACCTACAGCTGCGTTCTCAACGGTGGCTCTGCGGTCGTCGCGAACTCGATCACGCTCGCCGCGGGCGACAACGCGACCTGCACGATCAACAACGACGACCAGGCGGCGACGCTGACCCTGATCAAGACGGTGACCAACGACAACGGCGGCACCGCGGTGGCGACGGCGTGGACGCTGGTAGCGGCGGGTCCGAGCAACATCAGCGGCGCCACCGGATCGGCGGCGGTGACCAATGCATTGGTCAATCCGGGCAGCTACACCCTGTCCGAAACCGGCGGTCCGGCGGGTTATACGGCGAACACCTACAGCTGCGTTCTCAACGGTGGCTCCGCGGTCGTCGCGAACTCGATCACGCTCACCGCGGGCGACAACGCGACCTGCACGATCAACAACGATGACCAGGCAGCGACGCTGACCTTGGTCAAGACGGTGATTAACGACAACCGTGGTACGGCGACGACGGCCGACTTCACGTTGACTGCAACGGGGCCGACGTCGATTAGTGGCGCGAGCGGCACTCCAGCGGTCACCAACGCGGTGGTTAGTTCGGGCACCTATACGCTCACTGAAACCAATCTCGCCGGTTACGCCGCCAGCGCGTGGTCATGCACGGGCGGTACCCTGACTGGAAATAGTCTGGTGCTGTCCAACGGCGATGACGCGGAGTGCGGCATCACCAACGACGATATTGCGGGACCTGAGGTAAGCAGCAGCAAGTCGTCGGATCCGGCGACCGGCACCACGGTCAACCCGGGTGCGACCATCACCTACACCCTGTCGACGACGGTGACGACGGCGGCGCTGACGTCGGTTTACACCCTGACCGACACGATCAGCGGTGATCAGACGTTCGGCAGCGTGACCAATGCCGGTGCGTACACTTGCACCGGCACCGGTCCGCTGTCGTGCACCTTGCCGGCCGGCACCCTGCCGGGCACCTATACGCTGAGCTACACGACCACCGTCGACGCCGATGCGGCCGGCACGGTCGGTAACAGCGTGACGGGCACCGGTGGTGGCGATCCGGATCCGGAGTGCACCAACTGCACGACGACCCACCAGGTTGCGGCGCCGGTGATCAGCAGCAGCAAGTCGTCGGATCCGGCGACCGGCACCACGGTCAATCCGGGTGCGACGATCACCTACACCCTGAGCACCACGATCAGCACCGCAGCGCTGACGGACGTCTACACGCTGACCGATACCATCAGTGGCGATCAGACGTTCGG